>ERZ1026901.60-NODE-60-length-93326-cov-25.759807_pt1 | contig 93326 bp, 92 predicted proteins | sample MGYA00380179_ERZ1026901 | MGnify/ENA primary metagenome ERZ1026901 (study PRJEB33269, sample SAMEA4719815) | human gut metagenome | biome: human-associated habitat; feature: organic feature; material: feces | place: Cameroon | collected 2013-10 ... | reverse complement strand
CGCGTAGTGGACTTTCACCACCTAGTTATCGCCCATGCTGGGCGCACTACAAAAAAGAGGACGGCCAAAGCCATCCTCTTCACTATACTGCTCAAAGCTTAATTGTCAATTAATCACCAAAGCACATGCCCAGCTGACGTCCCGTGCGGATAATCTCGCTGTCCACAGGCACCTGGCGCGGCTGCGAAGCAGCCTTTTGGATATAAACAGTAACAATCTGGTCATGGTAAAGCGAAACCATAACATTATATTCACCGCGCAGGCAGGCCTCTGCTGCCGCCACACCATAGCGTGTAGACAGCACGCGGTCATACGGAGTAGGCGAACCGCCGCGCTGCAGGTAGCCAAGCACTGTACAGCGAGACTCTATGCCCGTTGCCTCTTCAATAGCATTCGCCACCTTCTCGCCAATACCGCCAAGGCGGATAGGCTCGAAGCTGCCCTTAACCACACGCGCCACCGACATCTCGCCGCCCTCAGGCTTCGCGCCCTCAGCAGCAACGACGATGCTGAAGCTTTTTCCTGCAGCCTTGCGCGCTTCAATCTTCTTGATTACAGAGTCCAGCTTATAGGGAATTTCCGGCAGCAGGATGACATCCGCGCCGCCGGCAATGCCGCTGTGCAGCGCAATCCAGCCTGCGTAGCGCCCCATAACCTCCAGCACCATAACGCGGTGATGCGATTCCGCCGTCGTATGCAGACGGTCGAGAGCCTCCGTCGCCATCGCCATCGCCGTGTCAAAGCCGAAGGTACGCTCCGTGCATGGCAAATCGTTGTCAATCGTCTTGGGCACGCCCACAACCTTCACGCCGCACTCACGTGCCAGCTGCGCACCGATATTCAGACTGCCGTCGCCGCCGATAACTACCAGCGCTTCAATATCGTACTTTTTGAGATTCTCCAGCACCCTCTCGCGCATATCCTTATACACAAGCTCGCCGTTTTCCTCCACAGCAAACTTGAAGGGGTTATCGCGGTTCGTCGTGCCTAAGATAGTGCCGCCGCGAGGCAGAATGCCCGACACAGCAGCATAATCCATCAGCTGCAGGTTATCATTGACAAGGCCGTTGAAGCCATTGATAACGCCATAAACCTCGCAGTCATTCTGCAAAAAGGTTTTGACAACAGCACGGATAACAGCATTCAGGCCGGGGCAGTCGCCACCGCCTGTCAGCACAGCAAAACGACGTTTTTTATTTTCCATAGCACGCCTCCATATATAACAACGGCGATAAAGCACAGCGTGCCTTATCGCCCGTTAAAATCATAATATCATTAAGCCTCTACGTTCCAAATCTTGAAACCATCCGGGCTGATACGGATTGCCTCAGTACCATCAAATTTGTCATAGCACAGGTTGCCATTATCAATGTAGCCAGGCCATGCAGTAACAATCGTAAATTTTTTGCTAAGCTTACGCATGAGGCTGTCAGTGTTAATGTGGAATACAGGTACAAACAGAGTTTGCAGTCTGTCAAGAATGATAACATCGGCATTGTAGCTTGCAAGAATGTCTGCAAACATATCCGGAGCATACAGACCTCTATCTGCAGCCGGAATAGCCAGGAACTCTTCGCTGATCAGCATACGGCAGTCAACATAAGTCCATTTCTTTTCGTCCGCAGCTTCACGCAGGACTTTGCTCTTACCGCTGCCCGGTTTACCGGTTACAATAACTACATTACCTTGGTCGGCCTTAGCCGCTTCAACAACCTTTACCAATTCTTCAACTTGATTCATTTGAAAAACCTCCTCTAACACCGAAGTGTAAGTTTACTTACTTCTTTGTTACTGTTATATTCGCTACGAATCCCAAAAATCCTCTAATAAAAAAACATCATTCTGAAATATTCAAAATGATGTCTGTTTTTGTTACAGTTTTATCAGTATCAGCCGCTTTTGGACTCCTTATCCTTGAATCTTTCGTAGGGATCGAGAGCCATCAGGCCGCTATAAACACTGCGCAGATCTGTAATATCGCTTTTGCTGTTGATGCACTTCTCTAGCTTGCGCTTTACGCGCTGTAAAGCATTATCTATGGATTTGATGTGACGGCCGAGGTCGGCAGCAATCTCCTGATAGGATTTGCCGTCCAGATAGCTCATGAGCACCTTCCATTCAAGGTCACTCAAAATGTCATTCATCTTATCCTCAATATCGCTGAACTCCTCACGGCTGATGACCATATCCTCGGGGTTAGCAACCTTCACTCCGCTGATAACATCCAGCAGCGTGCGGTCACTGTCCTCCTCATAGATAGGCTTATTCAGCGAAACGTAGGAATTGAGCGGAATATGCTTTTGTCTGGTCGCAGTTTTGATTGCCGTGATAATCTGTCTGGTTACACACAGCTCCGCGAAAGCACGAAAGGAGGCCTGCTTGTCGTTTTTAAAATCGCGAATCGCCTTATACAGGCCAATCATGCCCTCCTGGATAATATCCTCACGCTCTGCACCAATCAGAAAATAGCTGCGTGCCTTAGCTCTGACAAAGTTTCTGTATTTATGCAGCAAATACTCCTGCGCGAGTACGTTGTCATGCTCCTGCGCCTCCAAAACGATGTCCTCATCAGTCATTTTGGCAAAAGCGTCATAGGAATCGTTCTGCATTTCCGTATCTGTAGTCATAAATAACAATTTCCTCCGTTGAGTTCTTTTCTCATATAAAACAGTATTGCTCTAATTATAGCCTTTAAAACTGTTTCCGTCAACTTTTCAGGCGACGTAATTTTTCCAGATGCTCCAGCACATGACCGCTCACCCGTCCGCCAAGCTCGTTACGGTTCAGCGCACGGTTAGGGACCTTCAGTCTAGCGGCAATCTCTTTTTTTGCCTTATGATACTGCTCGCGAAATTCACGCGAGGAAATTCTGTAGGCACCTGCGCCCAGAATATTGATCTGCTCAGCATAATCGCTCGTCACAACAAAGACCTTAGCCCTCGTCTTGCCCAGCTCATAGGCACGGCGTTCAATCCAGGAGTCCGCCGTTTCGCCCTCGTTCGTAAAGACGACCTCAATACCGTGAATCTGCTCCGTCGCAGCCAGGCCTGCAACCTCCTGCGCATCGAAAACCACAATCGCACGATAGCCCTTGAAGGCTGCATATTCTGCTACGCCGGCAATCAGAAGCTCGCGGGCGTGCTCCAGGTTTACCTGACGCAGCTGGGCAAATTCCTTCCAAGCATTGATAACATTGTAGCCATCGACAATAAGATATTCACCCATGCCCTGTACCTCACGCCAGCTGGTGTCTTTGTCTTACGACCTCATACATCAGCACAGCGCCTGCAGCAGATGCATTCAGCGAGTTGACACCGCCGTTCATAGGAATACTGATAACGTCATCACATTTCTGCTTCACCAGACGGCCGACGCCCTTGCCCTCTGCGCCGATAACCAGCACAATCGGACCGGTCATGTTGGCAGCATAGTAATCCACGCCGTCCATATCTGCACAAACCACCCAGCAGCCACGCTGCTTGAGCTCTTCAATCGTCTGCGCGATATTGCCAATCTGCACCACCGGCACATATTCCACAGCACCGGCAGAAATCTTGGCTACGACAGCGTTGAGCGGACAGCTGCGGCGGCGCGGCATCAGCACGCCATGCACGCCTGCGGCATCAGCGCTGCGAATCAGCGCGCCCACGTTCTGCGGATCCTGCAGCTCGTCGAGCAGCAGAATGAAGGGCTCCTCACCCTTCGCCGCAGCGCGGTCAAACACTGCATCCAGCGTCTGAAAGGCAATCGGTGCTGCCAGGGCTGCTACGCCCTGATGACGCAATCCCTTAGCCATTTTATCAAGCTTATCAGGCTTCACAGTCTCGACAGGCACGCCCTTGGACTTCGCCAAAACGACGATTTCTCCCAGACTGCCGCCATGAGCGCCCTCAGCCAGCAATATTTTGTTAATCGGACGCTGGCCGCGCAGTGCCTCGCTTACGGCATTGCGACCAGCGATTAAATCGTTGTTCGGTTGCTCATTCATAAAGGTTTCCTCTTACTTTTCTTCCTTCTTTGCTTTGGCTGCCAAAATCGCCTGCAAGCGGCCGCAGCTCATAGCGCCTTCGTGACATACGCCTTCGGAAACACAGGTCGGACCGGCATTTTTAAAAATAACCGGCGCCACCTCCCGGCACTGGCGCAGCATTTCATTTGCCAGCGCACGGATTTCCCATTGCGCACGTGTGCAGCAGCGCAGGCTGAAGAAATTCAGCAGCGAGCGTGCATTAAAGGTGCAGACAATCTTTGTTTCCGTAGCGTTCGGCAGAATATAACGCGCATCCTCCGCTGGAATATCCAGCGCGATAAACTCGTCATACATTTCCTGAATCTCTGTCATCAGCTTAGCAAACTTGGCCTTCGCCTCCGGCTTCGACGCAATAGAAGCAGGGATAATTGTTTCAAAATCATGCTCCTTCACATAGCGCTGCGACTGCTGCGAATAAGAAGCAATGCGGTGGCGCACCAGCTGATGCGTCAGCACACGCGACACGCCCTCAATCGCAAAGGTGAAGGTCACATGCTCAAGCGTAGACAAATGCCCCATGCTTACCAGCTTGCGTACCAGATTTGCTGCCTGCTCATCGCTGATTTTTTCCTCCAGCTGCGCAGCACCAATCGGTGAATAGCACAGGCGGGCGCTCATGGCAACAGTGCGCTCCGGCTCCGGCGTATGACGTACTAATTTTACCATCATCGTCAACATCTCCTCCCTTTCAACTTCAACAGACGAATAGAGAAGTCTTATTTCTTTTTATTTTCCTGCATATATTTGCTGATAATATCAAAGGAAATATCCATAATCTCCTGCAGACGCTCCTCACGCTCTTCGAGGAACAGCCAGCCCAAAAGTGCCTCGAACGCTGTTGCCATGCGATATTCATGCACAGAAGCGCTTTTCGGTACCATCGACTTAGCGTTGCGGCCGCGACGGAAAATCACGCTTTCCTCATCGCTCAGGCTTGCCTCCAGCTGCTGCATTGCCTGACATTGGCAGACAGCAGACACCATCTTCGAGCCGATATCATGCACGATGCGTACCTGCTTCGAGGTCGGCAGCAGGCGCAGACGGACATACATAGAGAAAACCACGTCACCGATATACGCCAGCAGTATCGGATTTATTTCCTTAGTTGCAGGAAAAGGAGCACCGGCAGCCGTGCAGGCTGCCAGGGCATGCTCCTTTAGCATTTTGTATTGTTCAAATTTCATTATTGCTTAGACCATTTTACGCCTTGCGGAGTATCCTGCAGCACAATGCCGATTTCGCTCAGCTTGTTGCGCAGCTCATCTGCCAGAGCGTAGTTTTTGTTCTTGCGTGCATCCTGACGCATAGCGATAAGCATTTCCACCAGCTCGGCCTCCTTGCTGTCGCCAGCCTCCTCAGCAGCCGGAGCAGCGGTCTTCTCCAGTACGCCGATAATGGAGCAGGTTTCTGCAAAGACATCGTTAAACAGAGCCACCAGCTTGCCGTCCGGTTTAATGCCGGCATCAACAACAGCCTTGTGGTAAATGTTGATTTCCTTCGCCAGAGCAAACATATGGCTGATAGCCAGCGCCGTGTTGAAGTCATCGCGCATAGCCTCCATGAAGGCTTCACGCAGCTCCTTAACCTTGTCGCGCAATGCCAGGCTGTCAGCAGTCGGGCCGGCGCTCATCATCTCGCTGAGCTCGCCCAGGGTTTCCTGAGCCTGACGCAGACGAGCAAGGCTCTTTTGTGCTTCGGTCAGACGTGCATCGCTGAAGTCCAGCGGACTGCGGTAATGCGTGGAAACGATGAAGAAACGCAGAGTTTCGGGGTCATAATGCTCTAAGATATCAATAACCATGAAGAAGTTGCCCAGAGATTTGGACATTTTCTCTTCATTAACAGTGATAAAGCCGTTGTGCAGCCAGTAATGTACAAAGGGATGGATACCGGTGCAGCCCTCGGACTGGGCAATCTCGTTCTCATGATGCGGGAAAATCAAATCGCTGCCGCCGCCATGGAAGTCGAAGGTTTCGCCCAGATATTTCATGCTCATCGTGGAGCATTCGATATGCCAGCCGGGACGGCCAGGACCCCACGGGCTTTCCCAAGCGGGCTCGCCCGGCTTAGCAGATTTCCACAGAGCAAAGTCCATCGGATTACGCTTGCGGTCATCAACGTCTACACGTGCGCCTGCCAGCATATCCTCCAGATTACGGCCGGAAAGCTGACCATAGTATTTAAACTTTTCTACGCTGTAGAAAACGTCGCCATCAACAACATAGCCATAGCCATTGTCAATCAGGCATTGTACAGTCGCGATAATATCATTGATATGCTCGGAAACACGCGGATAAACATGCGCACGGCGTACATTGAGCTTATCCATTACTTCGAAATAGGAATCAATGTAGCGGTTGCAGATGTCAAACCACTGCACGCCCTCTTTATTAGCAGTGTTGATAATCTTGTCATCAACATCAGTAAAGTTCTGTACATGGGTTACATCATAGCCTTCATGCTCCAGAAAACGGCGGATAACGTCCCAGGTAACAAAGGGACGTGCGTTGCCAACATGCGGATGGTTGTAGGGAGTTACGCCGCAAACATAGATGTTGGCTTTGCCGGGAGTGATAGGCACGAATTCTTCTTTTTGTTTGGTTAAGGTGTTATATACTTTAATAGTCATAATTTAACTCCTAAATTTTGTTTATTATATCCCCTTAACGAGCGTCGAGAAGGCTTTAGATGCGAGTAACGGCGACGACGGCGTATGCCTAATACTCCTAGAAGCCGTTACGAAGCAGATGAGGCCTTATCGGCGGTCGTATTAAAGCGCTACGCCTGCTTTAGCCAAGCTAGCCTTAATGCGTTTTGCAGTTCTTTCAACGCCCAGCAGCGGCACCATAGCTGCCAGCTCCGGACCATGCTGGTTGCCGGTCAGAGCAACACGAATCGGCATGAATACATCCTTGCCCTTCAGCTTGGTTGCTTTCTGAATCTGCTTGAACAGAGCCTTTACAGCAGCGTTGTCGAGATTTTCTACCTTCGGCAGCTCCTCGAGCAGCATGTTGATAACGGTCGGTACAGTTTCAGCCTTCAGCACTGCTTCTGCCTCTTCGTTTTCAAAAGCAAACTCATCATTGAAGTACATTTCTACGCACTCAGGAATCTGTGCAGCATAGGAAATGTGCTCCTGTGCAGTTGCCACAACGCGTTTCAGCCATGCCAGCTTTTCGCCCTCCTCTTCACCGGTCATGTAGCCTGCAGCAATCATGTGCGGCTTAGCAGCCTCGAAGAAAGCCTCTGCATCCAGCTGACGCATATAGTGCTGGTTAATCCAGTTCAGCTTGTCAATATCGAAAACCGCAGGGTTTTTAGCTACACGGTCCATGCTGAACTCGTGAATCAGCTCATCCATGCTGAAGATTTCCTGCTCGCTGTTCGGTGCCCAGCCAAGGAGTGCCAGGAAGTTGTTGATAGCCTCCGGCAGATAGCCCAGCTGACGATATTGGTCAACGCTGGTAGCGCCATGACGCTTGCTCATCTTGGTATGGTCCTTACCCAGAATCAGGGAGATGTGACCAAAGGTCGGTTTTTCAAAGCCCAGTGCATCATAAACGAGGCATTGGCGCGGAGTGTTGGACAGATGCTCCTCTGCGCGGATTACGTGGGTAATGTGCATCAGTGCATCGTCGATAACTACAGCATAGTTATATGTCGGGATGCCGTCAGATTTTACGATAACGAAATCACCGATATTGTTGGAATCAAAAACAACGTCGCCACGAACCATGTCGCGAACCAGAATCTGCTGGTCAGCAGGAACGCGGAAGCGCACGGTCGGCTTGCGGCCCTCAGCCTTGAACTGAGCAATCTGCTCTTCCGTCAGGTTGCGGCATTTGCCCATGTAGCGCGGCATTTTGCCCTCTTTAATCAGGCTTTGGCGATCCTCCTCCAGCTCCTCATCGGTGCAGTAGCAGTAGTAAGCCTTGCCCTCAGCAAGCAGCTTGTCGGTATATTTTTTGTAGATATCCAGACGCTCCATCTGATGATAGGGGCCGTTCGGGCCGCCAACATCAACGCCCTCATCCCAGTCCATACCCAGCCATTTTAAAGCGGCCTTGATATTTTCCTCGGATTCCGGGGTAGAACGCTCACGGTCAGTATCCTCGATACGCAGAATCAGCTTGCCGCCGGTTTTGCGAGCCAGCAGATAGTTGAACAGCGCACTACGCGCACCGCCGATATGGAACGGGCCAGTCGGGCTCGGCGCAAATCTTACTCTAACTTCATCATTACACATTGATTTATCCCTCCAGATTTTTATATAAGCATTAGACAAAATTTTTAGGATAGGTTAGAAAGTATCAGATGCAAATAATGGTTACGACGGCATACCAGAGGTACGTCTAGGAACCATTATGAAGCAGATGGTGCTTTATAGCCTATCCCATTTATTATACCATAGATTTTCTATTCTTTCTACATTACAAACGGATAATACTTGCCACAGCCTCAGACGCAATGCCCTCGCCGCGGCCTGTAAAGCCAAGCTTTTCCGTCGTCGTCGCCTTGACGTTGACAGCTTCCTCCTCTACGCCCAGAACACGCGCCACCTGCGCACGCATCGCCGGAATAAAAGAGGCCAGCTTCGGACGCTGCGCGATAATCGTCACGTCGACATTGTTAATCTGCCAGCCGCGCTCAGCCAAAAGGCCTACGACATGCTCCGTCAGCTTCATGCTGTCAGCACCCTTGAAGCGCTCGTCGGTATCAGGAAAATGCTTGCCGATATCGCCCAGCGCCGCAGCACCGAGCAGCGCATCCATGAGCGCATGCAGCGCTACGTCCGCATCGCTGTGCCCCAGAAGGCCCAGCTCATAGGGAACCTCCACGCCGCACAAAATCAGCTTGCGCTCCTCCACCAGCTTATGTACATCATAGCCGCAGCCGACGCGCAGCTGCGGAAATCTCATGTTATTTTCCATCGTTCTGCTCCTGCTCTGCCAAGAGGTTTTCCGCAAAAACTAAATCCTCCGGCGTTGTTATTTTGATATTCTCGTAGCGGCCCGAAGCGACAACAACCTTGTGCCCCAAAAGCTCCACCACCGAAGCATCATCAGTCACCGCAGCAGGCTGTGCTGCCAGCCGGGCGTAAGCCCTTTTGAGCAGCGCTGCCGCAAAAATTTGCGGCGTCTGCACGGCCTGCAGCGTGCTGCGCACCGGCGTCGCCACAACCTCGCCTGCAGCATTGATAACCTTAATCGTATCCTTTACGGGAACAGCGGCAATCGCAGCGCCATGCTCCTGCGCCGCTGCCAGCGTGCGCGCAAACACCTCACGTCCGGCAAACGGCCGGGCACCGTCATGCACGGCGATATAGCAGTCCTCCTCGGTTATCGTGGCCAGCGCGTTCGCCACACTGTCCTGCCGCTCCTTGCCGCCAGCCACAACGCTAAACGGCAGCGAGGGGAAGTACTGCTCCTGATATTGCGTCAGCAGCGCACGTCCCTCGTCCACCTCCGCCGGCGCCAGCACCACCACAGCGCGCTGCACCAGCTCCGTCTGCTCCAGCATATGCAGACAGTGAACAATGAGCGGCGCTCCCCGCAGCAGAGCGAAGGCCTTATTAATGCCCAGCCCCAGGCGCTTGCCTGCGCCTGCAGCCGGAACTATAACTATCAGCTTCTTCTCCACTAAAGCCTCTCCTTTTATCTTGCCTTAGCAAAAATCATACGTCCTGCAGCCGTCTGCAGCACGCTCGTAACCACAACCATAGCACTGCTGCCAATATATTGGCGGCCATTTTCGACAACAATCATCGTGCCGTCGTCAAGATAAGCGACAGCCTGATTCTGCTCCTTGCCTTCCTTGACAAGGTAAACCGTCATTTCCTCGCCGGAAACTACCACAGGCTTAATCGCATTGGCCAGCTCGTTGATATTCAGCACCTTAACGCCCTGAATACCGGCAATCTTGTTCAGATTATAGTCGTTGGTAATAATATCTGCCTTGGCCTGCTTCGCCAGACGCACCAGCTTCGCATCCACGCCCTCAAGGTCGTCATAATCGTTATCGACGATGAGCACATAATCCTTGTAGCTGATTTGCAAATCATGAACTAAATCCAGACCGCGGCGGCCCTTCGCACGCTTCAGGTTATCAGCAGAATCAGACAGCTTCTGCAACTCCTCGAGCACAAAATTCGGCACGACAAGCTTGCCGTCCAGAAAGCCGGAGGCCATAATATCCATCAGGCGGCCATCAATAATCACGCTCGTATCGACCAGCTTGTTGCTGCTGTACAGGCGGTCGCCCAAGGGACCTGCCAGCACATCCTCATCGGCAGCAGCCGGAGCCTTCACCGCCTTGCGGCTCGGGATACGGTTGAAAAAGCTGACGATATCATTATGCTTGCGCAGTGCCAGCTTCGCGCCCACCACAGACAAAATCAGGCTCAGCACAATGGGGATATACGGCCCGACCAGCGGCAGACGTGAGAACGGTCCGCCAATAAGATTCGCCAGAATCAGACCGATGCCGATACCAAAAACCATGACGAGAATATCGCTCGTCGGTACCTTCGACAGGGAAGCCGTCATGCGCTCTGCGTAGTTGAACAGAGCATTCGTAAGAAAAGGTGACAGCACCAGCGCCAGCCAGGAAAAAATGAACAGGCCCGGCAGCACCAGAATTATGCTGGCAAAGGTTATGCCCAGCAGCCCGTTGCCGTGCAAATCATAGCCCAAGTAATTCGAAAGAAAGGGCAGACTAGCGTCTGTCAGTATGAGTCCGGTAATAATAATAATCAGCGAAATAGTCAGGCTAATAATTTTCTTCAGCATCACTTTTCCTCCTTTCCGTAAAATTTTTAGATAGTCTAGCAACCTGCTAGTATATCAATTATAATGATACAGCTAACCAGCGCAAAAAACAAGTAACTTTTATTAGAAAACATTGACATTCATGCAAAATATCTGCAACGAAAATCAAAAAGGGCCGTCCGTAGACAGCCCAAAATTTCAATTGGAAAAATTGCAGCATTCATCAAGCCAGCTGCCAGCCTCATTAGCATCAATATCGCGGATAAGCATAACCTCGCTCTGCAGAATCTGCTTCGTGCTGTGCAGCAGTCTGCGCTCGCCCACAGAGATTTTTTTGCCATGCTCCAAAAGCATCAGGATTTTAAAAATTTTTGCTACCTCGGTGACACTGCCGCTCTTAATCTTGTCCATATACATCTGGAAGCGCTTGTTCCAGGAAATACTTTTTACAGAAACAACATCAGGAACCTCATGCAAAACAGAAGCAATCGTCTGCAATGTCTCTTCATCGCCAATATAACGCAAGCCAAGCTTTTCTGCGTTCTTCACCGGCACAGAAACAGTCATGCTGTCAAAAAGCATCTGTAAAATATAATACTCAACCCTTAAACCACCCTGCTCACGCGCCTCTATATCTTTGACAATCGCGCCACCATGCAGAGGATAAACAACTCGGTCACCTGCAGCAAACATTTTCAACCCTCCTAAGAATATAAACTTGATAAATATATTGTAGCACGCCCGTTTTTTATTGTCAAAAATATTTTATTTTACCACTCATGTAAGCTGCTGTCAACCTTTTCTGCAACAGGCGTCTTTTTATAGCCTTTATGATTAAAACTGCTCTCATAGCTATATTATTTTACAAACTTTTAACTATTTCTTCGATTTTCAGCGTTGCAGGCGCTTGTAAAATCAATTTTTTTCTTCCATAATAGAGATGTAGACTATGAAGAAATAAAGAGGATAAAACTATGACTGAACAAGAACAATATCAACAATTATTAACAGAGCTGCGCAGTAAAAAGGGCTACATCTGCGATATGGACGGCGTTATCTATCACGGCAACCGTCTGCTGCCCGGTGTCAAGGAGTTCGTCAGCTGGCTGTATGAGCAAAAGAAAAGCTTTTTGTTCCTGACCAATGCCAGCGAGCGCAGTCCGAAGGAGCTGCAGCAGAAGCTGCTGCGTCTGGGACTGGAGGTTGACGAAAGCCATTTCTACACCAGCGCCCAGGCTACAGCCAAATTCATCCATTCGCAGGCTCCCGGCTGCAGCGCCTATGTTATCGGCGGCCCCGGTCTTGTCAACGCGCTTTACGACGTGGGCATCACCATGAACGACGTCAACCCCGACTATGTTGTTGTCGGCGAAACAAATTCCTACAACTATAACATGATTCTTAAGGCTGTCAGCCTCATCAATAACGGCGCCCGCCTCGTTGCTACCAACAGCGACCTCACCGGCCCCTCCGATTTCGGCATCATCCCCGCCTGCCGTGCGCTTGTCGCGCCGATTGAGCTGGCGACGGGCAAGAAGGCTTATTTCGTCGGCAAGCCTAATCCGCTCATGATGCGTACAGGCCTGCGCCTGCTCGACGTGCATTCCGAGGAAGCTGCGATGATTGGCGACCGCATGGACACTGATATCGTCGCAGGTATGGAGAGCGGTCTGACCACGGCGCTCGTCCTCAGCGGTGTCAGCACGCTCGACAATATCAAGGAATTCTCCTATCGTCCGTCCATCATCTTAAAGGGCGTGGGCGAAATTCCTGAATGATACCGTCTCTGCTTGACTTGAAGTGTACTCCAGCATGTATAATATAGGCTAGAAACTTATACAAAGGAGCTTTACTTATTATATGCGTATCTTGCTTTTCGTCGGCACTGTCGACTTTGTTTTGAGCCTCATCGGCTATTTGTATTATCGTCACACTCTGCCCGTGGGCCGCACGCCGGCCTTCGGGCTGCTTTATCTGCTGCTGGCGCTCGGCGCTGCGGTCAGCGTCATTCTGCCGCAGGGAACGCCGACGCTGCTGCTCAAGCTCACCGCGTGGCTTGAAGGCCTCTGGATTGCCTTTTCCTACTACACCATCCTGCTGGCCCTGCTCCACCTGCTCTGCTGGCTTCTCAGCAGGCTTGGCGGCTGGACGCTGCCGTCAGCCAAGCTCAGCGTCCTCGGCCTCGCCTTCATCTGCTGCTTCATCACCTGGGGCAGCTGGCGTGCCTTCCACCCGACGGTGCGCACAGAGGCGCTGGTGACGGCCAAGCTGCCGCAGAGCGCAAATTATAAAATCGTCTTTCTCACCGACCTGCATCTGGGGCGCATCCTCGGTCATGCTTATGCAGAGCGTCTGGCCGCACGCGTCAATGCCGAAAAGCCGGACTTCGTTGTCGTCAGCGGCGATATGCTCGACGAGCGCCTCTTCTACGTCGAGGAGGAGGATACGCTGTCTGCCCTCGCGCAGATTAAAGCGCCCGTTTACATGGCCTTCGGCAACCACGATTATCTAGACCAGCCGCTGCGCTGGCAGCAAATGCTCACGGAAAAAGGCTTCCATGTACTGCGCAACGCGGATACTGTTATCGACGGCCGCATCAAAATCACCGGCATCGACGATTACAGCAGGGAGCGCACGGCTAAGCAGCTGCTGAACCTTGCAGGTGCCAACACAAGCTACTACAGCATCCTGCTCGACCACCAGCCACGCCGCATGGACGCTGCCGCTGACGCCGGCTACGACCTCTACCTGGCAGGCCACACGCATACCGGCCAGCTTTTCCCGAACCGCATCGTGACGAAAATGATGTATAAGCTCGACTATGGCCGCACAGAGTGCGGCGGCCTCACGGCTATCACCAGCAACGGCTACGGCTTCTGGGGGCCGCCGGTGCGCACGGAGGTGGCGCCGGAAATGGTCGTGCTCAAGCTGCGAGGAAAATAGCCTTCTCTGCTTCTCCAAAATACCGTACTTACCGTACAATACCGTACTAACCCTTATGCCATAAGGCTTTGAGGTAGTACGGTATTTTTGCTTGGTACGGTATTTTTTATTTTTCTTCAGGGAAAAGCTCCTGCTGGATTCTCAGCAAATGCTCCTCCAGATTCTTTTCCGTATAATGATAACGCCAGCTGTCATACTGCTCCTTAGAAATTCTTCCCTCGTCCAAAGCCTGCTTCTGCTCCAGCCATTCTTTTAAAACACTATTGTTAAAGCTGCTTTGCGGACTGCCCTTTCCTTCTGTCAAAACCAAAGCAAGCTTTCCGTCAAATTGCGTCACCCTGACACCGTGAAAATCCTCCAAGGCAAAAAAGGTCTGCATCAGGCCCACGCCGCTATCAATATCAGGCACCATAAAAACCTCCGGCGCCACGCCAAAAATTTTGCCCAGCTTTTCCAGTGTATCACGCTTAGGTACTCTATACTCACTTTCATACTGATTGACTCGCACCTCAGCTGAATTTTTCGGAAAACCTAAAAGCAAACCAAGCTCCTTTTGTTTCATATTATTTTTCAGGCGGAAAAAACGTATACGTCTGCCAACTGCCATAACCGTCACTCCTTCTCTTAAACATATATGTTATTTTTAGTATAGCAAACAAACTCAAAAAAAGCAAGTATAATTCACAAAAAGTTCTCATTTTACCTATTGACACGCAAAAGTCAGACTATTATAATTAAATTATATTATTAAAGCCGATTTGTTAAAGTTTTTTATGCATCTGCTTTGACAAATTTACTACCGCGCTGCTGCTTTAAGGCACCGGCGCACACACATGAAAGGAGCGAATTTATGCCAACAACCAACAACATTTTTCAGCCGTCCGTCAAACCAGCCAAAGCCAAAGGCTTCACCACCCTCTCCATGCCGGAGCTCTACGATACGTCCTTTCCTCTGCTTGAGCCTGTCATCAAGGACCTTCTCTATCCTGGCTTCTACATCCTTGCAGGCGCACCTAAAACAGGCAAATCCTTCCTCATGGCCCAGCTTGCCTACCATGTAGCGCAGGGACGCGAGCTATGGAAGCTGCCTGTCAACAAAAGCAGCGTCCTTTATCTGGCCTTAGAGGATAAATTCTATCGCCTGCAGCAGCGCCTTGTGCGTATGTTTGACATGGACGTTGCCGACAAGCTGCACATGGCAGTCAGCGCCAACGATTTATATAATGGCCTTGAAGAGCAGCTTGCAGACTTCATCAATAAGTATCCTGATGTCCGCCTGATTATTATTGATACCCTGCAAAAAATCCGCAACAGCCATGATGAAAAAATCAACTATGCCCGTGACTATAACGTCGGTGTTAAACTGAAGGAAATTGCCGATAAGTACAACATTTGTCTGCTCGTCGTCCATCATACGCGCAAGCAGCAGGCAGAGGATTCCTTTGAGATGATTTCCGGCTCTAATGGTTTATTTGGCGCAGCTGACGGCGCTATGGTTCTGCGCAAGGACAGCCGCATCAACGACAAAGCTCTGCTGGAAATTGTTGGCCGCGACCAACCAGACCAGGTGCTCACGCTGCGTTTCTCGCGCACCAGGTGCCTGTGGAATTTGGAGAAAAGCGTTTGCACAAGCTGGCAGGCTCCGCCTGACCCCATTATTACCGCAGTTGCCTCCCTCGTCAATGCAGAAAACCCACATTGGCAGAGCACAGCACAAACCATCATCGACACCCTAGGCTTAAATTCTGTCATTACACACACCGCCCTCTCTCGCAAAATCAAAACACACGAGCAGCAGCTGCTGGACGTATACGGAATCACCTTTAACCGCGACAAGGTTAATAATCAGAGAATGATTTTCCTCCAATACGAGCCGCTAAAGCAGGCAGCCTAAAGGAAATGCCGTACTAACCAAAAATACCGTACCAGTCGAACCCCTTATAAATAAAGGGCTGGTACGGTATTGTACAGTTAGTACGGTATTTTTGCTATAAAGGCTTGCGCAGCAGCTAGTCTATTTCATTCTCCAGTCTGCCAATCTTCTCGATTTCGCAGACAACCTTATCGCCGTGCTTGAGGAAGGTCGGCGGCGTCATGCCCATGCCTACGCCCGCAGGAGTACCCGTGGCAATAATCGTGCCCGCCTCCAGCGTCATGCCCTGCGACAGCTCAGCAATCGCTCCGGCAACAGTTTGAATCATATAGCGCGTATTGCTGCTTTGGCGCAGCTCGCCGTTGACTCTGCTGCTGATGTCAAGGCTCTGCGCGTCGCCAATCTCGTCAGCCGTCACGATGCACGGGCCCATCGGCGTGAAGCCGTCCAGGCTCTTGCCCAGATACCACTGCTTATGGCGCGTCTGCAGATTGCGCGCGCTGATGTCGTTGATAATCGTGTAGCCAAAGACATAGTCGCGCGCCTCCTCCTTCGTCACGCCCTTAGCGTCCCTGCCCAGCACAACGCCCAGCTCTGCCTCATAATCGAGGCTGTCGACAAGCCCTGCATAAGCAGGCACCTTCTCGCCCGTCGCCGTAGCACGGTTCACGCGCTTAGAAAAATAAATCGTATACGGACGCTCGCCGCCAAAGGCCTCGTCTGAAAAACGGCCTGCCTCCTGCGCATGCGCGTCGTAGTTGATGCCAAGGCAGACAACGTCCTGCAGCGGACGCACGATGGGCGCCAAAAGCTGCACCTCGTCGACAGCGACAGCTGCTCCCTGCAGCGTGTCCGCATTAGCTGCCAGACGTGCGAGCGTTGCCTTCACCTTATCATCATAGCCAAGAATCAGCGCGTTCATATCGCTGAACGCCAGCTCCGGCGCCAGTCTTGCCAGCAGCGGCAGACGATAGGCCGTGCCTCCCTGCTCAAAGCCGACAAGAACCTCCGGCTGCTTATTGATTAACGCTGTATAAAAACGCATATTAGTGCCTCCTGCTTATTCCACATCAAAGATTTTGCCCGGATTGAGGATATTATTGGGATCCAGCGCCTTTTTAATCGCACGCATCATCTCCAGCTCGTCCGGATTCGTAAACTCCTGCATCAGCTGCTTGCGCTTCGAGCCAATGCCATGCTCGCCGCTCAGGCGGCCGCCATGTGCATAAATAAAGCGGTACAGCTCCTGCTGATTAGCCTTGACGCGCTCGTCCCAATCCGCATAATCCTCCTGCTCCTGCTTGAGGATATTCAGATGGATATTACCATCACCTGCATGGCTGGCAATACGCGTAACAAGCTGATATTTTTCTGCCAAGCGCAGGATTTCCGCCAGCAGCGCAGGCTCCTGGTCTACAGGGCAGACAACGTCCTCCTTGCAGACAATCAGGCTTTCTGCACGCACTGCCTCCGCAAACGCCTTGCGTGCCTGCCAGATTTTGTCATGCTCTGCTACCAGCACATCGCCGGCGCCGTTTTCCGAGCAGATTTCATCCATCGTGCAGGCCTTTTCATCCAAATCGTCCTCGCTCGTGCCTTCCACCTCGACAATCAGGTAATTGCCCTTGTCGCTGCCCTGCAGACTAGTGCCCAAATAGCGCTCCACAGACTTAATCGTAATATTATCCATATATTCCACGCAGGTAGGCATAATTCCGCCCATAATCAGCTTATTAACCGTGCCGATGGCTGCCTCCGGCGAAGCAAAAACCGCCAGTAAATCCATGCTATGCTTAGGCAGCGGCAGCAGCTTCACCGTAATCTGCGTAATAATGCCCAGCGTGCCCTCGCTGCCAATCACCAGCTGCTCTAGGCATTAGCCTGTCGTCTGCTTCTGCAAACGAGCGCCCAGCTGCACGATTTTGCCTGTCGGATTGACAACCTCAATTGCATACACCTGATGACGCGTCGTGCCATATTTCACGGCACGGTTGCCGCCGGCATTCGTCGCCACGTTGCCGCCGATAAAGCAGGAATCACCGCTGCAGGGGTCACCTGCATAAAAAGCGTCCTTGGCAGCCGCTGCTGCCTGCAGGTCGGAGGTACGCACGCCCGGCTCTACAACTGCATACATCGCCTCAGCATTAACCTCAATTATCTTATTCATCTTTTCCAAAGAAAGCACTACGCCGCCATAAATAGGCACAGCGCCACAGGCCAGCCCGGTGCCTGCACCGCGCGGCACCACAGGAAAATGATATTCATTCGCCAGCTTCACCACGGCTGCAACCTGCTGCGTATTTTCCGCAAAGACTACAGCCTCCGGCAGATGATGATACGCAGGGTCTGTAACCTCATCATGAGCATAGATTGCGAGCTGCTCCTGCTCAGTAATGACATTCTGCACGCCAACTAAAGCCTGCAGCTTCGCAATTATTTCGTGAGAAATCTTGTTATATTCCATGTAATTGCCTCCCTCATAAAAAAAAGATTATAGGTAAAGTATAGCATCTTCTCAGAAAAACGCCAACTTTTAAGCTAAGCTTTGCTCCCTCATGAGCAGACTCTGCACTGCCTTTTCCACAAGATTATTCAAAGAGATTCCATGCTCCATAGCATATACAGCAGCCTGCTTATGCATTTCTGCTGAAAGACGCACATTGAAGCTGCCCTTGTATGCTTTTTCTGGTTCAACTCCCTCTGCTTTGCACAGCTCCAAATAATCATCAACAGCACCATGAAAATCCGCTAGCAGCTCTTGAGCAGTAGTTCCTTCATAAGATATCAGTGTCCTGATACCCATAACCTTACCAAAAAATACTTTATCTGTCTCAGAAAACTCAACTGAACCAATATAGCCCTTATATTCAATCGTATTTTTCACAATAATCCCTCCTGCTTCAAAACAGCAATCAACTGCTTCAACTGATACTCTAATAATTCCCCCCTAATTTTTCTTTCTGTCCCATGCCTTCACTCCTATTATAATATTTGCGCACAGCTTTCGCAACTATTTTTAGTTGCAATATGCTGCAATAAAAAAGGAGCAATACTACTACAAGTACTGCTCCTAAAAAAACATCAAACTGCGTATGCTACGCTCTTTATATTATACTATAACCTCACGCCTGCTGCAAATACTTGTCCACAGCCTGCGCCGCTCCGCGGCCCTCGGCAATCGCCCAGACCACCAGGCTCTGCCCGCGACGCGCATCGCCTGCGGCAAACACGCCCTCTACGCTCGTCGCGTAGCTGCCCTCGTCGGCAGCAATGCTGCCATTGCATGCCTTCGCCAAGCCGAACTCATCGAACAGGCGCTGCTCGCTGCCCGTAAAGCCCATCGCCAAAAGCACCAGCTGCGCCGGAACAACACGCTCCGTCCCGGCAATATCCACCGGCACGCGGCGGCCGTTAGCCTCAATAATACGCTCAAAGTGACGCTGCACATTCTCACGCTCTACAATATCCGGCGGCAGAAACAAAAAGCCTACGGCATACTTGCCATCCTCTGGCAGCTCCATTGTACAATTTCCACCCAACAAGGACGCCAATGTTACTTTTTGGCGAAAGTGAAAAAATTCTCTTGACAAATCGCGCACATGTTGCGATAATGTAAAGAACACAGTGATGTGTCGCTTTTAATTTAAGAACAAAATGCGAAGACCGGGAAAATTTACCTGCCACAGCAGCAAGAGAGACGGCGTCTGGTGCAAGCCGTCAGCAAGCAGGCAAAGAAGCTCACCCGTAAGCAGCTGCTCTGAACAAAGTAGGAGCAGACGTTTCCAGCACGTTACGCTGCCGATTCGCTAATCGGAACAATGAAGTACAACTTAGGGTGGTACCGCGAACAAATTCGCCCCTATCTGCAAGCGCAGATAGGGGCTTTTATTTTTGTAAATTATTCACAGGCTGTCTAGAAGGTCGTCAGATGCGAAGAAGCGCGACGACGGCGTACATACTAGTACTCCTAGGAGCGCTTCTGAAGCAGATGGCACCTTATAGGCAGCCCCTAAAGAAAGAAGGTTCTACGTTTATGGGAATGACAATGACGCAAAAAATATTAGCCCAACACGCTCATCGCGACAGCGTAAGCGCCGGCGACCTGCTCGTTTCGCAGGTAGATTTAGTATTAGCTAACGATATCACCGGTCCTCCGGCCATCAACGAATTTGAAAAAATTGGCAAACCGGTATTTGATAAAAATAAAATTGCGCTGGTTCCGGACCATTTCTCTCCCTGCAAGGATATCAAATCCGCGACCATGTGCAAGCGTATGCGCGACTTCGCTCGCAAGCACGAAATCAAAAACTATTTTGAAGTAGGCCAGATGGGTATTGAGCATGCACTGCTGCCGGATAAGGGCTTGGTTGCTCCGGGCGAAATCATCATCGGCGCTGACTCCCACACCTGCACGTATGGCGCACTCAATGCTTTGAGCACGGGCATGGGCCAGACTGATATCGGCTGCGCGATGGCGAGCGGCACATCCTGGTTCAAGGTTCCGCAGGCTATTAAGGTCAATTTGACAGGCAAGCTGCCGAAATATGTTAAGGGCAAGGATATTATTTTGACCATCATCGGTATGATTGGCGTAGACGGAGCACGCTACCAGTCGCTGGAGTTTGGCGGCGAGGGCGTAAGCGAGCTGTCTATGGCTGACCGCCTGACTATCTGCAACATGGCTATCGAGGCTGGCGGCAAAAACGGCATTTTCCCCGTTGATGAAAAGACCATCGAATTTTTAAAGGAGCGCGGCGTAACCCGCGCGTGGGAGGCTGTTACGGCTGACGAGGACGCTGAATATGCACGCGTGCTCGACATCAAGCTTGATGAGCTTGTTCCTGTTGTTGCTTATCCGCATCTGCCGGAAAATACACATCCGGCAAAGGATGGCCACGCTATCAAAATCGACCAGGTTGTTGTCGGCTCCTGCACCAATGGCCGTCTGGAGGATTTGGAGCAGGCTGCGGAAATCCTCAAGGGCCACAAGGTCTGCGACCATGTACGCATGATTATCATTCCGGCAACCCAGCAGATTTATCAGGAGGCTATGCACCGCGGCTATATCGACACCTTTATTGATGCCGGCGCTGCTGTTTCTACGCCGACCTGCGGACCCTGCCTCGGCGGCTACATGGGCATCCTCGCAGCAGGCGAGCGTGCAGTATCCACCACCAACCGCAACTTCCGCGGCCGTATGGGACATGTCAACAGCGAAGTTTATCTGGCAAGCCCATATACCGCTGCTGCCAGTGCCATCACTGGTTATATCACCAGCCCTGAGGAGGTAGTAAAATGAGCAAGGTTTGGCGTTATGGCGACCACATTGATACAGACGTTATTATTCCGGCAAGATATCTGAACATTGCCGACTTCCAAGAATTAGCAGAGCACGCTATGGAGGACGCGAAGGAAAATCTGGAAATCAACTTCGCTGCCAACGTGCAGCCCGGCGACTACATCGTAGCCGGCAAAAACTTCGGCTGCGGCTCCTCGCGTGAGCATGCTCCCGTAGTCTTAAAGGTGAAGGGCGTAAAATGCATAGTCGCTGACAGCTTCGCCCGCATCTTCTACCGCAACGCCATTAACATTGGCCTGCCGGTGCTGGAAATCGGCGCTGATGTTGAAAAGATTGAGCCTGGCGACGAGATTGACGTTGATGTCAACAAGGGCGAAATCAAGATTCTCAACAAAGACATTACTATTAAAACCAAGCCGCTGCCGGAATTTATTCAGCATATTGCAGACTGCGGCGGTCTGATTAACTATATCAAAGGAGAGCATAAATAATGAAGATTTGCTTACTGCCAGGCGACGGCATTGGCGTAGAAATTGTTGATGCAGCAGTTGAGGTTCTCGACGCTGCTGCCAAAAAATTTGGCTTTGACATTGAATATGACAAGCAGCTCATCGGCGGCTGCGCTATTGATGCCACCGGCGTTCCTCTGCCGGAGGCAACCATCGCCAGCGCCAAGGCTGCGGATGCAGTCCTGCTCGGCGCTGTCGGCGGCCCGAAATGGGATAATGTGGAGCCCTCTATCCGTCCGGAAAAGGGCCTGCTGGGTATCCGCAAGGCGCTCGGCCTCTACTGCAACCTGCGTCCGATGACCGTTTCCAAATTCACCGCGCACCTGTCCCCGTTGAAAACAGAACGTGCAGAGGGCGCTGACCTTTTAATCGTGCGCGAGCTGACCGGCGGCATCTACTTCGGCGAGCATACTGAAGCGCACCTCAACGCTGACGGCGTAGAGGAAGCCAGCGACATCGAGCTTTACACCCGCCCTGAGGTAGAACGCATTGCGCGCTTCGCCTTCGAGGCTGCTAAAAAACGCCGCGGCAAGATAACAAGCGTTGATAAGGCCAACGTACTCGGCTCCAGCCGTATGTGGCGCAAAATCGTCGCTGAAATGCAGGCTAAGGAATATCCGGAAATCGAGCTCAACAACTTCTACGTTGACAACTGCGCTATGCAGCTTGTGCTCAATCCCAAGCAGTTCGACGTTATTTTGACAAATAATATTTTCGGTGACATTCTTAGCGATGAAGCAAGCACAATCGCAGGCAGCATTGGCCTGCTCCCCAGCGCCAGCCTCGGCGACGGCACCGGTATGTATGAGCCTATCCACGGCAGCGCACCGGACATCGCCGGCCAAGGCATTGCCAATCCGCTGGCAACCATCCTCAGCGTTGCTATGATGCTGCGCTACTCCCTGAACCAAGGTGCAGCAGCAGACGCTATGGAGGCTGCTGTCGACGCTGTTATGGAGCAGGGCTACCGTACTCCTGACCTCTATGCAGAAGGCCTGAAGAAGGTTTCCACCTCCGAAATGGGCCATCTTGTAGCACAAGAGCTGCTGAAATAAAAATATTTTAACGCTTGCTTTCCCCTCACCAAGTGTTAGCAAAACATATCGCCCGTAAGACATTATAGGCTTCCCCGGCCACAGGCTTGCGGGCGATTTTTTACATACCCTAATTTTTATTCTTTTCTTAATTTATTATAGGTGTAAAAATGACTTCCACAAAGCAGCAATCTTCGCCTCTTCCCCCAACTAAGAGCGAAGCCCTGCGTCAGGGCGCACATGACGCAATCCCGATAGGACTCGGCTATTTTGCCGTTGCCTTCTCCTTAGGCATCATCTGCCGCAGCAGCGGACTCTCTGTATTTCAGGGCTTTTTAGCAAGCCTTTTGAACAATACGTCCGCTGGCGAATTTGCGGCTATTACGCTCATCGGCACGAACGCCAGCTACATGGAGATAGCACTCGTAACGCTCATCGCCAACGCGCGTTATATGCTCATGAGCTGCGCACTAAGCCAACGCCTCGAGCCAGGGAAGAGCTTTCTGCACCGCCTCGGCATAGCCTTTGCCGTCACCGACGAGCTTTTCGGTATCGCCATCGCCCGCAAGGGCTATCTTGAACCAGCCTATTACTACGGCGCTATGGCCGTCGCCATCCCCGGCTGGTCGCTCGGCACAGCCTGCGGCATTATCGCCGGCAGCGCCCTGCCTGAGCGCATCGTCAGCGCTCTCAGCGTCGCATTGTTCGGCATGTTTCTGGCGATTATCATTCCTCCGGCGCGTGAAAGCCGCGTCATTCTCACAGTCGTGCTCACGAGCTTCATCGCCAGCTTCGTAGCGACCTATGTTGAGCCGCTGGCGCAGCTCACAGGCGGTACGCGCACCATCATCCTCACCGTAGCGATTGCAGCGGGAGCGGCGTGGTTCAGTCCGGTCAGCGACCAGAGGAAGGAGGGCTAGCAGATGGAGCATAATATTTACGTTTATATCGCAGTTATGGCGCTAGTAACCTATGCCATCCGCGTACTTCCCCTCACGCTGATTCGCAGGGAAATCAAGAACCCCTTCATCCGTTCATTTTTATATTATGTTCCCTATACGACGCTTGCCGTCATGACCTTTCCGGCCATCGTGCAGGCAACGCAGACGCCAGCAGCCGGCGCGCTCGCCCTCGTCATCGGTATTGCGACCGCCTGGCGCGGCATGAGCCTCTTTCATGTGGCGTGCTGCTGCTGCATCGTCGTTTTCATCGTGGAATTTATCATGGTGCCCTAAGGCTGACGAAAAGCCGATAGCTTAAGAGAATTTTCTCCAGGCTATCGGCTTTTTTTGTTTACTATATTAACGTGCGTTTAATCCCAATTCGTTCATCAAAGCACGCTGCAGCAGATTAGAAAAATTAATATCGTTTTCCTTTGCTAAATTATTCAGCCAAGCAGGAATAGAAAGCGTTTTCTTCACTGCCTTAGCATTATACTTTTTGTCATAAGCAAGCTTATCAAAAGCAACCATCATCACGAACTGATTGCCCTCTAGCTTAATTGCATTCGGCTGTGAGGCTCTCGGATATTCTTCCGGCTTTTTGCCCTCCAGCATCAGGCCAATTACCTCCTGCACCATTTCCAGCGCCTCCTCGAGGGAATCGCCTTGCGTATTGCAGCCAGGAATATCAGGTACATAAACAGATACGCCAACTTCCTCCGGCTCAAAAATCACAGGATAAAAATATTTCTTAGACATGATAATATCCTTTCTACAGTAACAACTTATCGCTTCAATCCAGCCTGCTTTAATATCGCCTGCTCCAAGCCTTTTTTCAATTCTTTCGCATGCACAGGCACGGCGACAGTTATATTAGTCAGCGGATTGAAATACTTTTGGTGTGAACCGTTATTACTTTTCACATGAATAAAACCATTACGCAAAAGCATACGTATAATTTCTTTAGGGGTTAGTGGCATAAACGCTTACCTCCTTTAGATAATTATACTACGTATTATTACGTATGTAAAGAAGCTAAGCACAGCCGCTTTTTTCTTCAGCTATAGCCACCCGCCCTACTTAATCCTCTTTTGCAGGCACACTAAGCGCAGGCTCAGAATCACCGCACTGCTTAGCACGCCAAGGTCGAGGCTGCGCCAATAAGCAAACGCGCCCTGATTAAACTGATAATCCAGCAGCAGGCCGAGCGGCAGGCAGATACCCCAGTAGGCCAGCATGCCGGCCCAAAAGGTCGCCTTCACGTCCTTATAGCCACGCAGGATACCCTGAATCGGCGCAGCCACTGCGTCGCCTGCCTGCCACATAATCGCATAGATAAGAAAATGCTTCACCAGCTCGATAACCTCGGCATTGCTGGTATAGATAAGCGCGATATACTGACGGAAGATTAGCTCCAGCGCTATATAAACCATTGCAATCGCCAGGCTCAGCTCCAAGCCCAGCTTCGTATAATCGCGTGCGCCCTCATAATTCTTCGCGCCATACTCCACGCCGACCACAATCGTCAGCGCCAGCGAAAAGCTCAGCGGAAACATATAAATCAGCGAGGAGAAGTTCAACGCCGCCTGATGCGCCGCGATAACCTCTGTGCCGAACTTCGCCACGAACAGCGCCACAACGCCGAAAATGCTCGTCTCCATAAAAATCGAAACGCCCATCGGCACGCCAAGGCGCAGATAATCCTTCAGCCAGCCGGACTGCGGCTTTACTATGCCCAGCACAGCAAATTGCTTGAACGGCTCCAGACGCGTAACGATGTAGGCATACAAAAACAGCAGCAGCCAAAAGGTGATGCCCGTCGCCACGCCTGCACCGATACCGCCCAAGCGCGGCATGCCCAGCTTGCCAAAAATCAGCACGTAGTTCAGCAAAGCGTTCACCGGCAGCGCCAGCATATAAATCTTCATCGTCAAATGCGTATAGCCAAGCGTATCAATCAGGCTGCGCAGCGGCGTAATCAGGAAAAATGGAATAACGCCGATGCCTATGCCCACCATATACCACAGAGCCACATTATAGACAGCAGGCTCCAGTCCCATGCCCTGCAGAAAATGCGGCAGAAAGGCTACGCCTCCCGCCAGCACCAGCACCGAAAAGGCCAGCGCCAAAAGCAGACCATGACGCACCACTACGCTGATTTTTTCGCGCTCATTCGCGCCGAGCAGGTTTGCCACCAGCGGCATCGCCGCCATCAGAATACCGCTCACGCAGGTCTGTACCGGCATCCAGATATTGCCGCCAATCGCAGCACCGGCGAGGTCGATATCGCCCGCCTGACCTGACATGCTGGCATCAAAAAAGTTCATGCCGATAATCGCCATCTGCGTACCGATAATCGGCAGCATCACGTTCAGCAGACGCTTCACCTTATCCCTATAGCTTGTATCAAAGCACTTTAACATAATATCCTCCCTATTCCTCTATAACAAAAAAGCCACACGACTGCAGCAGTCGTATGGCGAAAAGATGATTTAAATCAGAAAAAATCCATAACAATTTTTCAAAGGGTATTATATCAATAAGTTATTTTTCTGTCAAGCTTCTGCTTCCGCGAGCTCAGAAAGATAAGCCCAGCGCTCCACCATCTCGTCAAGCTGCTGCTGAAGCTGCTCCTGCTGCTTCGTCAGCTCGCCCAAACGCACAAAGTCACTGCCGCATTGGTTTATCTCTACGCCCAGCATCTTCAGCTCGGCCTCGCTGCGGCCAATCTCCTGGTCCAGCTTCTCCAGCTCCAGGCGCTCGCCGTAGGTCATTTTCTTCTTCGCCGGCTTTGCCTCTGCCTTCGGCGCCTCCGTCTTCGCCTTAGGCTTAGCCTGCTGCGGCAGCTCCTCCTCCGCCACAGCCTCTACATAATCGCTGTAGCCGCCGATATACGGCTTAATCCGGCCGTCAGCCTGCAAAGCGAAAATCTTCTGCGCAAAGCGGTCGAGGAAATAACGGTCATGAGAAACAGCAATAACGGCTCCGGCAAAGCTGTCCAGATAATCCTCCAGCACAGACAGCGTCGGAATGTCCAGGTCGTTCGTCGGCTCGTCCAACAGCAGCACGTTCGGCGCTGTCATGAGCACGCGCAAAAGATACAGACGACGCTGCTCGCCGCCGCTGAGCTTATTCACCGGCACCCACTGCAGCTCCGGCGGGAACAAAAAGCGCTCCAGCATCTGCGCCGCGCTAATGCGCTGGCCGTCAGCCGTTTCGATATAATTATTCGCTTCCTTTATATATTCCAAAACGCGCATGCTGCTGTCAGGGAACTCGCTGTGCTGCGCAAAATAACCGATTTTTACAGTCTGCCCCACGGTCATCTTGCCTGCCGTAGGCGCCAGGCGTCCGGCGATAATATCCATCAGCGTCGACTTGCCTGCGCCGTTCGTACCGACGATGCCCACGCGGTCATTACGCAGCAGGATATAGCTGAAGTCCTTGATATAGCCCTTGCCGTCCCACACCATGCCGATGTTTTCCAGCTCGATAATCGTCTTGCCCAAACGGCTGCTGACCGAGGACATCTCCAGACTGCTTTCCGTCTTGACATTCTTGACCTCTGCCTCAATCTGCGCAAAACGCTCCACGCGATCCTTCTTCTTCGTGCGGCGTGCCTCAGCGCCGCGGCTAATCCACGCCAGCTCACGGCGATAGATATTGCGCAGCTTCTGCGCCGCCGACGCCTCGGCAATACGGCGCTCCTCACGCTTCTGCAAAAACAGGCTGTAGTTGCCGACATAGACATAGCCCTTGCCGCCGTCGATTTCCAGAGTGCGGTTGACAACACGGTCGAAGAAATAACGGTCATGCGTAACCATCAGCAGTGCGCCCTTACGCGCCATCAGCTGCTGCTCCAGCCAGGCAACCGTCGCATTATCCATATGGTTCGTCGGCTCGTCCAGAATCAACAGGTCAGACGGACGCACCAGCACGCCGGCGAGCGCTACGCGCTTGCGCTGACCGCCGCTCAGCTCGCCCATCTTCTGCTGCAGGTTCGTCAGGCCCAGCTGCGTCAGCACAGCCTTCGCCTCGCTCTCCAGCTGCCAGGCATACTGGTCATCCATCTGCTGCTGCAGGTCCAGCAAACGCTTCTGCGCCTTCGTGCTCTCCGGCTCACGCTCTGCCGTCTCCACAGCCAGCTCATAATCACGCAGCAGCACCATCAGCGGCGAATCGCCCTTAAAAATCTGCTCCAGCACCGTCGCCTCGGCATCAAAGGGCGGGTCCTGCGGCAGATATTCCATCACCACGCCGCCGGGAATCGTCAGCTTGCCGTCGCCCGCCTCACGGTTGGCCAGCATACGCAAAAGCGTGCTTTTGCCTGTACCGTTGACGCCGATAATGCCATATTTATCTCCCTCTTCTACGTTAAATGTAATATTTTCAAACAACAATCTGTCGCCATAGCTGTACGAAAGATTTTCTGCGCTCAAAATCATACTCTCTATCTCCTTGTAGCTAACATCTCTAAAACTATGCACTGCCTTAAATTCTACCATTTTTTGCCTGCTGCCGCAAGCTTGCGGAGCTTTAAAGAAAACTTTACTTTTCTTCTGCTAATTGATAGTAATTCACAAAGGAATGTGTTATCATATATTCTAGATAATTGTAATTCGTCAAATATTTCGTACTCCCCAACGCTATATAAATCGAGGTGTCCTCCATGCTAAAAAAAATCCAAGCTAAGCTTCTTCCTGCAAGCAGAGCATTGCTCGTCTTCTGCTGCACTCTTTTTATTCTGCTGACAACGATTGCTCCGGCGGCAGGCGAGCAGACGCACGAGCGCCGTACCGTCCGCGTCGGCGTGCTTGCGCAGGACGGCCTGTGCCTGAAGGATGCCAACGGCAACCTTGCCGGCTACACCATCGACCTCTGGCACATGGCAAACCGTTACATGGACGTCAAAGTAGAATATATCGGCTACGGGAAAAACTGGAGCGAGCTGATGCAAATGCTGCAAAACGGCGAGCTGGACATCCTGACTAATGCGCAGAAATCGCCTGAGCGTGAGCAAAGCTTTGCCTTCACCCAGCCTACAGGCATCACCAGCGGCCTGCTTAACGTGCGTGCCGACAACACCAAATTCGTGGCCGGCGACTACGCAACCTATAACGGTATGCGCATCGGCACCTTCCGCAAGGACCGCTCCTATGAGCTGTTCCAAAAATGGGCGCAGGGAAAAGGCTTCACCTACCAAACCACCTTCTATGATACCTCTCCCGAGCTTTATGCTGCCTTTCACAGCGGCAAGGTGGAGGCCATCATTGCCAACAGCTTCTGTAGGCACGAGGATGAACGCACGCTGGATATGTTCTACACCAACAATATCTATGGCATCGTGCGTAAGGACGACACGCAGCTGCTCAATGAGTTCAACTATGCTCTCGACCAGATGAACGCCAGCGAGGGCGACTGGGTGCATAGGCTGCTATATAAATATATCAACCAGAAAAGCGCAATCCAAGCAACCTTCTCCCAGCGCGAACAGGAGCTTATCCGTCAATATCAGTCAGGCGAGAAAAAGCTCGTCGTTGGCGTCTGGACAGACCGCGCACCGCTTTCGTATGTAGAGAACGGCAAGCTCAAGGGTATTTTGCCAGACCTGTTCGACAAAATCATGCAAAAGGCAGGCATCCCCTATACCATCAAGCTGCCTAAAGACAAAGCTGATTACGAAAAAATGTGCTTAGATGGCAGCGTTGACGTAATTATGGATTGGCGGCACGATAACATCCCGCTGGCAGAGGCACGCGACTATGCGCTCTCTAAAAAATATCTGGACACACGCATAGTTCTTTTGAAGCGCAACACCTTGAAGGGACAGCCGCACACCTTCGCGGTAGAAAACACAACCCGCCTCCCCAACGTAGAAGATAAGCTAGTCGACGATGCCAACATCTTCCTCACGAACAACGTCGATGAATCTATCAGAGCTGTTGCCTACGGCAAGGCAGACGCCACCTATCTTTATTACTATATGGCGCTCTATTATCTCAATCAGGGCAGCTATAAAAATCTTGTCTACGAAATAGTTGATACTCCCGGACCGGACGTGCATATAGCCTTCACCGCAGGCGTCAGCCACGAGCTGAGCGGTATCATCAGCAAATGCATCGCGCAAATCTCCAATGAAGAACGCACGCAGATTATCAACAAATATACAACCTTCCAGCCGCAGAATATGGACTTTGTCACCTATATCGCGTACAATCCTCAGATGACGCTGCTGTTTTTCGTCTTCATTCTGGCGATTTCCTTAGGCTTTTTGCTGATGTTCATGCGCCTGCACGAAAAGAAGCGTCTGCTCGCTCAGGAGCAGGCCTACGCCGTCAAGCAGGAGCAGCTTGCAGAGGCAGCGCAGGCAGCAAGCAAAAGTAAAACAACCTTCCTGTTCAATATGTCGCACGATATCCGCACACCGATGAACGCCATTATCGGCTTTGCCAAGCTTGCGCAGAACGCCAACTGCAGCACCGAGCAAATGCACAGCTATCTTGGCAAAATTCTTGTTGCCAGCCAGCATCTGCTCTCACTGATCAACGATATTCTGGAGATGAGCCGCATCGAAAGCGGCAAGATTACGCTGGAGCCTGCACCGACAAGCTGGAACGAAATGCTGCAGGAGCTGCAGACCATCATGCAGGAGCAGATAGAAAGCAAAAAGCAAAGCTTCACCATCAGCATCGCTCCGCTCACCCATGATTACGTCATGATAGACGAGCTGCGCATGGAGCAGGTGCTCGTCAACCTCGTCAGCAACGCCTCCAAATATACGCCGGAGCGCGGCAGCATCCGTGTAGAGCTGGCGCAATATCCTGCGGCTAAGCCAAATCAGGCTCTCTACAAAATCAGCGTTATTGATAACGGCATGGGCATGAGCGAGGACTTCGTCCAGAAAATCTTCTCGCCCTTCGAGCGTGCCAACAACACCACCGTCAGCAAAATTCAGGGCACCGGCCTCTGCATGAGCATCACCAAGAGCATCGTCGACCTTGCCAACGGCACCATTGATGTGAAGTCCAAGCTAGGCGAGGGCACAGAAATAATTGTTACCATCACTCTTGACCTCTGCACGGACGCAGAAGCCGCCGCGCAAAACGCCAAGCAGCTGGATAAGCAGCAAGCGCAGGCCGAGCAGCCTGACTTCAAGGGTAAGCGCCTGCTGGTCGTTGAGGACAATAAGCTGAACCGCGAAATCACCGTCACCATCCTCGAGCAGACCGGCATCATCACCGAACAGGCCGAGGACGGCTCTGTCGCTGTGAAAATGGTGCAGGAGGCCGCACCTGGTTATTACGACCTGATTCTCATGGATATCCAGATGCCCATCATGGACGGCTACGAAGCGACCAAGCAAATCCGTGCACTGCCGGATAAACGTCTGGCACAGCTGCCGATTATCGCCGTCTCCGCCAACGCCTTCGAGGAGGACAAAAAGGCTTCGCTGGCCGCAGGCATGGACGGACATATCGCCAAGCCTATCAATGTTCCTGACCTGTTCGCCCTCATGCAAAAGCTCATCAAGTAAAAATAGTATAGCAAAGGCAGACGTTCAAGCGAGCGTCTGCCTTTTTTTACATATTACGATATACGCCAAAGATGAGCAATGCAGCAGCATAGCACGGATAAACAAGCTTATCCAGATACTGCGTCCTTGCGCTGCCCAAATACGCTCTGGCAACAATACTTGCCGCCAAAAAGGGCAGCGTATAAAACAAAAACACATTAGCACTGCGGGCAGCAGCCAAATCGCCCTGCGCCAGTGCCAGCAGCAGTGTCGTAATGCCGCAGCCGGGGCATAAATAGCCTGTCAGATAACGAAAGGGACAAGGCAGTGAATAGCCTGTGACTGTCACCAGCAAATAATACAGCGCTCCTGCCGCAGCTATGATAAAATACTTTTTCATCAGCAAATTCCTGTTAAAAAACGGCAGAGCTGCCTCACAGCCCTGCCGCTAAATTTTAGTATAAACCGTCAGCCTTATCGTTGATAGCATCCTGAGCAAGTGCCATAGGAATAATGCCTAAGCACAACAGACCGAGCACAAGATATAAAATTCCTGTATCTCCGGACTTGCCTTTAAGAGCATCAACATTGTCGCCCATTTTGTAAAGCCAATAGAGGAAATAAATGCCGCAGGTAATAATAGTATAAATAAAAGCCATCAGACCAGAGGTCGCATTAGGCTTATTTAAAAGCGTATTCATCTCATCCGTCAGTTTAATCTGCCAATAAATAGTATAAATGCCGCAGGTAACAATGGATAAAATAATCGCCAGCGGAATCCCTCTTTTGGAAACCTTCGGTTCTTTTCTCACCACAGGTTTACGTTCGGCATTCTGTTCAACCTTACGTTCTATCTTTTGCTCTATCTTCGGCTCGTCAACCTGCTCAATGCTTTTGCCGCAGGTAGTACAAAACCTTGCGTTCGGAATCAGCTCTGCTCCGCAATGCTTGCAATATTTACTCATTATAGCACCTCCTGCTGCTTAATATAATTACTAAATTAATTATAGCATCAGCAGTGCTAAATAGCTAGTAATGATATAAGTATATTTTTACAGCATCAGCAAATCCAGCGCCATCCATGCGCAAAACAAAACTAAAACCGGGTATAAATCCTGCATTTTAAATGCCTCCTATACACATAAATTGCTTTTGCTTCGTTATGTATATAGTACCGCAGGAAGATTAAATCTAGATTAAGGCGTCTTTAAGAAGAGGTAAAGTTACGCAAAAAACTGCCCCAGTGCCGCCTGCTTCCTTAACGGAACGCAAAGCTGCACTAGGGCAGTCTCTGTTTATTTATGCCAGCATTAATCCTCTACATGTACAACATTTGCAGCCTGCTCGCCGCGGTCGCCGGTGATAACATCGAACTCCACAGTCCAGCCCTCCTGCAATGTTTTGAAGCCTTCGCTTTTAATACCGGAGAAATGCACGAACAAATCCTTCGCGCCCTCTCTTTGAATAAAGCCATAGCCCTTTTCTGCATTAAACCATTTTACTTTGCCTTGCATTTACATATCCTCCCAGCTTCATCATTCTTCCCCTCATTTTGCTCTGCCAGCCACGCCGTCGCCAGCGCCAGCTTCGCAGAACGCGCCAGACGCTTGATAGCACATTCACGCCGCAGTGCGCTTTCCTTATCCGCAAGCTCCTCAGTATAAACAAGCTCCAGCGGTCCACGTCCGCGCGTGTACTTCGCCCCCTTGCCTGCACAATGCATAGCAAAGCGATGCGCCACATCATTCGTCCAGCCTGTATATAAGCTGCCGTCCTTGCAGCGCAGCATATATACAAAGGCAGCCATTTATTTTACTACCTCAACCTTTTCCATAGTCACAGCTTCGCGCGGACGGTCACGGAAATCAGTCGGCACAACGCCAATCAGACGTACAACGTCCATGCCCTCAACAACCTTGCCGAAGATAGCATGGTGACCATTGAGCCACGGAGTCGGAGCCAGAGTAATGAAGAACTGGCTGCCGCCGGTGTTCGGGCCGGCATTAGCCATGGACAGAATGCCTTCATCGTCATGCTTCAGGCCTTCGCCAAACTCGTCTTTAATTTTGTAGCCAGGGCCGCCCATACCGGTGCCGGTCGGGTCGCCGCCCTGAATCATAAAGCCATCGATAACGCGGTGGAAAATAATGCCGTCATAGAAGCCCTTTTCTACCAGCTCGATAAAGTTTTTCGTAGTCAGCGGTGCTTTGTCCTCAAACATTTCAGCAACAAAAACACCCTTGTTAGTCGTAAATTTAATTTTTCTGTTTTCAGCCATGAGATTTGCCTCCCTATTTTCTTTAATATACTTCGTGATTAACCAGCGCCACTACCAGCATAATGCCACAGCCAGCTGCAGCAGCTACGGCCGGCATCAGCGACGGAATAATAGCGTTGCCATGCATAAAGGTCAGCGTGAACAGCATCATGAGGAAATAGCCCTGCATGGTCTGCAGACGCTTCGGCAGCAGGCGCTTGCCGTTCTTGTCGCCCTTCGCCTTCACAAAATCAGCACAGCGGATTTCCGGCAGGAAAATAATGAACGCCACAGCCATGATAATAATGTTGCTCATCGACAAAACATTTTCTATCGTGCCATACTTAGCAAAAATCAGGCAGGCCAAAGAAATACCTGCAAGATAAAGGCTGCGGAAATAACCGGCCTGAATTTGGCTTTCGAGGATATAAGCCGCACCGGTCAGGAGCGGGAATACCCAATAGCCGCCGAGACCGAGCCAGGCAGCACTGCCAATCATCAGCACGTTATCAATAATACGATGTCTGTCACCGGAGCTGCGGTTCAGCATACGCAGGATGAAGAGCAGCCACAGCATAACAAGAATGTTACCCTCGCCCATAAAGAAGTACGCCACCAGCGTCAGGCCGCCGCCGATGAAGCCGCCCAGATAACGGTCGGGGTCCAGCTCCGCTGCCAGCATATAGCTGAACAAAAAGCCCAGCGCATACCCCAGCGCACTGACTACCGCATCAGTGCTGTCCATGCCTGTAGAGCATTTCCACAGCGTCACGGCTACGGAAATAAAAATAGCGCACATCATCGCCAGCTTGTTGCCCTTTTGGTCAAAATCAATCGGTCGACCCAAGCCAAGATATTGGCTAAGACCTGTGGGGTCATAGCCAGCGACAGGCTGGTCGCCAGCGTATTTATTCATTTTCTTCGACATATCATCACACCTCGTATAAAAAGTTTTTAACCTCTTTATTATAACATAAGATTAGATTAAAAGCACAAAAATATTGAGAGCGACATGATTGCGCTCTCAATATTTATTAAACTATAAACTTCAAACTTCTCTGCCTTCAGCAGATGATGCTTTATCCCTCGCCAAAAACTTAAAAGTTCTCTGCCAGCTCCGCCAAAGTCAAAGCAAACGCCGTAGTACGCGGCACAGCAGTATTCAAATCAACAGATTCATGGTCAGTATGCTCGTCGTAATTCTCTACGCCCAGCGCATCCAGCGTCGGCACAAATTTCGCCGTGCGGTTGCCGTCCGTAAGGCCGCCTGCTACCCATTCGTTAACCTCGCCGCCAAACTCTTCCTTCACAATGCGCTTATAAACGTCGACCATCTTCTGCGCCTGCGCAGTTTTCTGCATCGGACCGGTAACAATGCCACCGGTGATTTTCACGGTCGTTCCCGGGATAAAGATTTTCTGCTCCAGCGCCTTCACCTCAGCATCAAGACGCTGCTGCTCTTCGATAGTGAAGCAGCGGATGTTGACTTCGCAGAAGGCATCGCCTGGGATAACGCTGATTTTGTCGTTTGTGGAGCCGATAACGCCGACGTTAATCGTATTCTGCGGAATGAACTGGCCTGCATCGACAATGCCGCGCTCCTTCAGGGCAGCAGCGGTGAAGTCAGCCGGGTCGCCGGGCATGGGGCTGGCCAGCTTATGCAGCTCGGTAATGGTATAGGCAAGCTGATGAATCGCATTGGCACAGGCCTGCGAAGCGTTGCCATGATGACCGCCGATACCGGTCACCTCAACGCGGTATTTGGCGTTGCCCTTACGCTGAGTTACAATGCCCCAGTTCGGACGCGCAACGTCCATGATAATCGCGAAATCGGACTGCTGCGACAGCTCTGCAACAATGTCCTCGGCAGTTTTGGAGCCGCCCTCCTCTTCGCCATTGGTATAATAGATAATCTCCTTGAAATTCTTGAAGCCTGCTTCCTTCAGCGCCTGCAGGCCGTGAATAACCTCAACTACGGTAGCCTTGTCATCACCAACGCCAGGGCCCCAGGCAAAGTTGTTTTCATCTACACGGAAGGGACGGCGTGCAGCCTCACCCTTTTTGAAAACAGTATCAACATGAGCCACGAGCAAAATCGTGTGCTTGCCCTCGCCCTTAAGACGGGAAATCAGGTGACAGGCTCTGTCATTATATCTGAATTCTGTCGTCGCGCCGATAGCCTGCATCTTCTCTGCAACAAATTTATTGGCGGCCTCTGTGCCCTCTTTATCACCATTGCCTGAATCGATATTGGTCAATGTCTCTAAATCCTTCACATAATCCTCATAGTGGTCTGCAATGTACTTTTTTACGAAGTTTTTCATTGTATTCCTCCTTCCAACGTGCCTTAAAACACATATGGCTAATGCTTTATTATTCGTTGAGCAGGGGGATTTTTCCTGCTTTTGTAAATAAAAAAAGAGCTGCCGCGTAAGCGACAGCTCTCGGTCGGTCTATATCAAATTATTTCGGATAGTTGCTGTTGGAGTTTTCTTTCAGCAGAACGTCATGTGCGCCGCCTTCAACCAGGCTGGTTGCGGATACAAGCGTCAGCTTAGCCTTCTCCTGCAGCTCGCGGATGTTCAGAGCACCGCAGTTGCACATGGTGGAACGAACCTTTGCCAGAGTCAGGTTTACGTTGTCCTTCAGGCTGCCTGCATACGGAACGTAGGAGTCAACACCTTCTTCGAAGGACAGCTTAGCTGCGCCGCCCATGTCATAGCGCTGCCAGTTGCGGGCACGGCTAGAGCCTTCGCCCCAGTATTCCTTCATGTAGGTGCCGTTGATGTTAACCTTGTTGGTCGGGCTTTCGTCGAAGCGAGCGAAGTAACGGCCCAGCATCATGAAGTCTGCGCCCATAGCCAGAGCCAGAGTCATGTGGTAGTCGTAAACGATACCGCCGTCGGAGCATACAGGAATGTATACGCCGGTTTCTTCGAAGTATTCGTCACGAGCCTTGCAAACCTCAATCAGAGCAGTTGCTTGACCACGGCCAATGCCCTTCTGCTCACGAGTGATGCAGATGGAGCCGCCGCCGATACCAACCTTAATGAAGTCAGCACCTGCATCAGCCAGGAAGCGGAAGCCTTCAGCGTCAACAACGTTGCCAGCGCCAACCTTTACGCTGTCGCCATAGTGCTCACGAATCCAGTCCAGAGTGATTTTCTGCCATGCGCTGTAGCCCTCGGAGGAGTCGATGCACAGTACGTCAACACCAGCATCAATGAGTGCCGGAACACGTTCAGCATAGTCGCGGGTGTTGATACCAGCACCAACGATATGACGTTTTTTGCTGTCCAGCAGCTCCAACGGATATTCCTTATGAGTTGCATAGTCTTTACGGAAAACCATGTACAGCAGACGGCCTTCGTCGTCAACGATAGGCAGAGTGTTGAGCTTTTCTTGCCAGATAATATCATTAGCCTGCTGCAGGGTGGTGTCCTTGCCGGCATAAACCATTTTTTCAATCGGAGTCATGAAGTCGCGAACCAGAGTGTTCGGATCCATGCGGCTCGGACGGTAGTCACGGCTGGTTACGATACCTTCCAGCTTACCGTTAACGGTGCCGTCGCTGGTAACAGCAACAGTGGAGTGACCAGTGCGTTCCTTCAGTGCCAGGATGTCAGCTAAGGTGCTGTCCGGACGGATGTTGGAATCGCTGCTTACAAAGCCTGCACGATAGCCTTTAACGCGAGCAACCATAGCAGCCTCGTCTTCTACAGATTGAGAACCGTAGATGAAAGAAACGCCGCCTTCTTTAGAAAGGGCAACTGCCAGCTTTTCACCGGAAACAGCCTGCATGATTGCAGAAACCATCGGGATGTTCATGGTGATAGCAGATTCCTCACCTTTTTTGTATTTAACCAGCGGAGTGCGCAGGTCTACATTCGCAGGAATGCAGTGTTCAGAAGAATAACCGGGAACTAAAAGATACTCACTAAATGTATGAGCGGGTTCGTCATAATAAAAAGCCATTTCTTTCATCATCCTTTTCTAATAAATTTTTTCGACCGTCTAGACGGTAACAAGTAATTTTATCTATTTTACCTCTTTAGAGCGCGCCATGCAATATCTTTTCTAAAGAAATTTTTCTCAAAGTGGATTTTTTCTACAGCGGCATAAGCGCGGTCGCGTGCAGCCTTGATATTGCTGTCAACAGCAGTCACGCCTAAAACGCGGCCACCGTTCGTGAGGATTTTTTCACCATCAGCCTTCGTGCCGGCATGGAAGACAACAACGTCCTTATCCTCCTCTGCAGCAGCCAGACCAGTGATTTCCTTGCCCTTTTCATAGCTTTCCGGATAGCCGCCGGAAGCCATAACAACGCAGACAGCAGCCTTGTCATACCAGCCGAAGCTTACGCTGTCTAAGTTGCCAGTTGCGCACGCCAGCATAATCTCTGCCAGGTCGCCGTCTAAAAGCGGCAGCACTACCTGCGTCTCGGGGTCACCAAAGCGGCAGTTGAATTCCACAACCTTCACGCTGTCGCCCTTAATCATCAGGCCGGCATAGAGGCAGCCCTGATACGGCATGCCCTCTGCTGCCATAGCAGCGATAACAGGCTTCAGTACCTCCTCTGTTGCCTTACGGCGCAGAACGTCGGTCATAACGGGAGCAGGAGCATAGGTGCCCATGCCGCCGGTATTGGGGCCCTCGTCGCCGTCAAAAACGCGCTTGTGGTCCTGAGAAGCAATCATCGGCACGATGGTTTTGCCATCAGTGAAGGCCAGCAGAGAGGCTTCCTCGCCGTCCATGAACTCCTCGAGCACCAGACGCGCACCGGCATTACCAAATTTATGGTCAGCCATCATTTCATCGACAGCAGCCAGCGCCTCTTTCTTCGTCATAGCAACGACAACGCCCTTGCCTGCAGCAAGACCGTCGGCCTTAACAACAATCGGTGCGCCCTTCTCTTCAATGTAAGCCTTAGCAGTTTCGATATCCTCGCAGATTTTGAAGAAGGCTGTGGGGATATTATATTTTGCCATAATCTCTTTAGAGAAAGCCTTGGAGCCCTCCAGCTGCGCAGCAGCCTTCGACGGACCAAAGACAGGCAGGCCACGGCGCTTGCATACATCTGCAAGACCGGCAACCAGCGGAGCCTCAGGGCCGACAACTACTAAGTCAATGCTTTTTTCCTCAGCATAATCAGCAACGCCGTCCAGATTCTCTGTATCGAGAGCAATGCATTCAACCTTCGGCAGCAGTGCCATACCGGGATTGCCAGGAGCAGCATACAGCTTTTCTACCTTACCGCTCTGTACAAGCTTCCATGCCAGAGCATGCTCACGGCCACCGCCGCCAATCAATAAAATATTCATGGTTTATTTCTCCAGTTGTTTTTTCAGATATTCGCTAATCATAGCATCATATTCAGCAGTATGGGTGAAGGCCTCCAGTGCCAGCTCCTTACGGGTGCGTGCATCAATGTCGCCGTCCTTCGCCAGCATTTCCATCAGGCCTGCATAACGGCTCGGATAGGTAACGATAACAACGTCCTTGAAGTTTTTCGCACTTGCGCGAACCATAGCCGGACCGCCGATATCGATATTTTCAATAGCCTCAGCCTCGGTTACGCCCGGCTTAGCCACGGTTTCACGGAACGGATAGAGGTTGACAACAACCAGGTCAATCGGAGTGATGTCATGCTCCTTCAAAGCCTTCATGTGCTCAGGATTGCTGCGTACAGCAAGAATGGCACCATGAATCTTCGGGTTCAGGGTTTTTACGCGGCCATCCATAATTTCCGGGAAGCCTGTTACATCGCTGACATAGGTTACAGGAATGCCTGCTTCCTTAATAGCCTTCATCGTGCCGCCGGTAGAAATAATTTCTACGCCGTTGTCACTCAAAAATTTTGCCAGCTCTACAATGCCGGTTTTATCGCTAACGCTGAGTAATGCTCTTTTAATCTTCACGTCAATCTACCTCTTTATGCTAAAACTTTTACCTTACGACCGTCAATCTGCAGCTTGCCCTCTGCCCACAGCTTCAAAGCCTCCGGCATAGCAATATGCTCCTGCACCAAAATGCGGTCAGCAAGTGTATCCTCTGTATCATCATCCATCACCGGCACAACCTTCTGCAGGATAATCGGACCGCTGTCCGTGCCTGCATCAACAAAATGCACCGTACAGCCGCTGAACTTCACGCCGTAATCAACAGCCTGCTTCTGGCCGTGCAGACCAGGGAAGCTCGGCAGCAGCGCCGGATGAATATTAATAATCTTATGCTGCCATTTATTAACGAAATCAGCGCTCAGGATACGCATGAAGCCTGCGAGAACAACAAGCTCGCAGCCCTCTGCCTCCAAAGCAGCATTGATTTTTGCTTCAAACTCTTCTTTAGAAGCGCATGCCTTACGCTCCACAGCAGCAGTTTTGATATCAGCCTTCTGCGCACGCTCTAAAGCAAAGGCATCAGGCTTATCGCTGATAACTACAGCGATTTCCAGCGGCAGATAGCCGTCAGCAATGCGATCCATAATCGCCTGCAGGTTGCTGCCCCTGCCGCTTACGAGAACGCCTACCTTATGCACCGAACACGCCGCCTTTCATAATCGTTTCCTTGTGACCGGGAACAACCTTGCCCAGCTCGTAGAAGGTTTCGCCAGCCTCAGTCAGATGTGCGCGTACAGCGTCAGCCTCAGACGGGTCAACAACGAGCACCATGCCTACGCCCATATTGAAGGTGCGGTACATTTCTGCCCAAGGCACATTGCCCCACTCCTGCAGCTTTTTGAAGACAACGGGAACCTCCCAAGCCTCAGCGTTAACCTCTGCGTCGCAGTCAGCAGGCAGGATACGCGGAATATTGTCATAGAAGCCGCCGCCGGTGATATGCACCATGCCGTGCAGGTCGAATTTTTCGATTAACGGCAGGCAGGTCTTCGGATACAGACGAGTCGGCGTCAGCAGCTTTTCGCCCAGCGTGCAGCCGAACTCAGGAATCTCGGTATGCATGTCATAGCCCATAGCCTCGAAGCAGATTTTGCGCACGAGGGAGAAGCCGTTGGAATGTACGCCGCTAGAGGGCAGGCCAAGAAGCACGTCTCCGGCTTTTACCTTGTCGCCGGTAATCATCTTGCTCTTATCTACAACGCCTACGCAGAAGCCTGCGATATCGTATTCGCCCTTAGCATAGAAGCCGGCCATTTCAGCAGTTTCACCGCCGATTAAAGCACAGCCGCTTTCCTTGCAGGCATTGGCAACACCCTTAACGATGTTGGCAACCTTTTGGGAATCAACCTTATCGACAGCGATATAGTCGAGGAAGAACAGAGGCTCTGCGCCCTGTACAAGAATATCGTTAACGCACATTGCTACGGCGTCCTGGCCGATAGTATCATGCTTATCTGCCATGAAAGCCAGCTTCAGCTTCGTGCCTACGCCGTCAGTACCGCTGACAAGCACAGGCTCCTTGTATTTGCCGCTGTTTAAAGCAAACAGGCCGCCAAAGCCGCCCAGGTCACCGATAACCTCAGGTCTGTAGGTAGCACGCACGCTGTCCTTCATTAATTCTACTGCTTTGTTACCAGCATCAATATCTACACCGGCATCAGCATAAGTAAGTTGTTTCTTTTCCTCGCTCATGAGCCTTCCTCCTGTTATTCAATAATGCTTTCAGGTTCTTGTTTAATAACGGCATCTGCTTTGTCTGGATAATCTGCACTGAAGCAAGCGCAGCACAGGCCGTCAGGATTAATCTTGTTAATAGCACGCTTCATGCCATCCATAGAAATATAATGCAGGCTGTCTGCCCCAATATAACGGCAGATTTCTTCCTCTGTGCAGCGAGCAGCAATCAGCTCCTTACGCTCAGAGGTATCAATGCCATAATAGCAGCTGTCCGTTACCGGAGGGGAAGAAATGCATACATGCACCTCACGCGCGCCTGCCTCCTTCAGCAGCTTCACAATCTTGCCGCTCGTCGTACCGCGAACGATGGAGTCATCGACCATAACGACGGACTTGCCGGCAACAACGCTGCGCACGGGGTTCAGCTTCAAGCGTACTGCATTAGCACGCTGCTTTTGCGTCGGCTGGATAAAGGTACGGCCAACGTAACGGTTTTTCGTAAGACCCTCCAGGAAGGGAACACCAGCCTCCATAGCATAGCCGATTGCCGCCGGAGTGCCGCTGTCGGGAACGGAAATAACGATGTCCGGATGGATATCAGGGGTTTCCTTAGCCAGCTCGCGTCCCATCTGGATACGTGCGTCATAAACAGACTGTTCATCAATCACGCTGTCATTACGCGCAAAATATACATATTCAAAAATGCAGTGTGCAGTTTTTTCCGGCAGCTTCTCTGCCCACATCATGCTGCGCGGCTCTGCATTATCACTGTCAATGATAATCATTTCGCCAGGCTTAATATCGCGCACCAGCTCCGCACCTACAAGGTCGAAGGCGCAAGACTCGGAGGCAACGCACCAGCCGTTTTCCATCTTGCCCAAAACGAGCGGACGGAAGCCATACGGGTCACGCACAGCGATAATCTTGTTATCAGTCATAATCAGGATACCAAACGCACCATTAATTTGATTTACAGCCTCAGCAACGCGCTCTTCAATAGTTTTGCGTGCGCTGTAGGCAATCAGGTTCAGCACAACCTCGCTGTCAATCGTCGTATTAAAAACAGCGCCCTCTTTTGCCAGGTTAGCACGCAGCTGTCCGGCATTCGTCAGGTTGCCATTATGGCTCAGTGCCAGATTGCCGCCGTCGAAGTAAACCTTGAGCGGCTGAATATTGTACGGCATGCTGGCGCCGGTAGTAGAATAACGCACATGGCCGATAGCAGCAAAGCCCTGCAGCTCGCCTACGCCATCCTTATATACGTCAGCAACAAGGCCCATGCCCTTTTTAATCTTCATCTTCTGACCGTCAGTAACAACAATGCCTGTGCTTTCCTGACCGCGATGCTGCAGCGCATACAGTCCCCAATAGGTGTTCAGCGCAACATCCTCGCTATGACTGAAAATGCCGAAGACGCCGCACTCCTCATGCAGCTTGTCTTCACTAAAATCTTGCTCCTCGAAAAATTGCTCCACAATATTTCTCCTTAATATTAGTTGTTAGTGGTTAGTTTCTATTCACTATCCAATATTACAGATGTAAATCCTTAAATTCCTGCGCAGGAACGCCACGCATAGCGGCCAGCTTTTCGCCCTTTGCTCTAACCTCTTCGCGCATCTCAGCACGATAATCAGCCAGCTTCTTCACTAATTCAGGGTATTTCACCGAAAGAATTTCGATAGCGAACAGCGCTGCATTCTTAGAGCCGTTGATAGCCATAGTAGCAACAGGAACGCCGGAGGGCATCTGTACAAAGCTGAGCAGAGCATCCATGCCGCCCAGCGGAGTAGCATTGATAGGAATGCCGATGACAGGAACAGTGGTGAACGCCGCGATGAAACCGCCCAGATGAGCTGCGGCACCAGCTGCTGCAATAATAACCTCTACGCCACGGTCACGAGCGCCGGCAGCGAAATTCTGCACTACGTCCGGAGTGCGGTGAGCAGAAGCAACAACAACCTCAACCTCAACACCAAAATCCTTCAGAGTTTTTTCAGCGGCCTCCAGTACAGGCCAATCAGAATTGCTGCCCATGATAATTGCAACTTTCATTGAAATCTACCTCCTATATCTACTACGAAAAAACAAAGCCCGAGTCAAAGCAGCTTTCTACATAATATTGTAAGCAAATCCTTTCCCGGGCACCTCACCTTCGTTGATGTACTATAATTATACCAATGAGAAGCGAGCGCGTCAAATAAAAATGTGAACTTTTTAACAGTTTTCTAGAAAATCGTTCGGAAAATATCCATGCACATAAAAAGTGCACCCTCTGCCGCCGTTTTCACGGCAGCAGAGAGTGCGCCAAGCCTCACAGCTTATTTTATTTTACAACAACGTCGATGGCGTCATCAGCAAGCACAACCTCGACCTTTTCGCCGTTTTTGATTTCGCCTGCCACAATCTTCTTGCCCAGGATATTTTCTACCGTATGGACAATCAGACGCTTCAGCGGACGAGCACCAAACGCAGGGTCAAAGCCAGCCTTCGCCAGATAAGCGACAGCCTCGTCAGTATAGGTCAGCGTCAGCTCCAGCTGCTTGTTCAGGCGTTCGCCAAGCTCCTTGAGTACCAGTTTGACGATTTCCTTAATCTGCTCAGCCTGCAGCGGCTTGAAGACTACGATATCATCAACACGGTTCAGAAACTCCGGACGGAAGAAGTTCATCAGCATCTGCTGCAGGTTTTCTCTGTCCATGCTGCCCTGAGCCTTCATAATCTCGCTGCTGCCCAAGTTACTCGTCATAATAATCAGGGTGTTCTTGAAGTCGACATTGCGGCCCTTGCCATCGGTCAGACGGCCATCATCCAGAACCTGCAGCAAGACATTGAAGACATCGGCATGAGCCTTTTCAATCTCATCCAGCAGAATAACACTATACGGATGGCGGCGGACTGCCTCGGTCAGCTGACCGCCCTCGTCATAGCCAACATATCCCGGAGGCGCACCAATCAGACGCGCTACGGTATGCTTCTCCATGTATTCGCTCATATCAATACGAATCATATTGCGCTCATCGTCAAAGAGCACCTCAGCCAAGGTTTTCGCCAGCTCGGTCTTGCCGACACCGGTAGGACCAAGGAAGATAAACGAGCCAATCGGACGGTTAGGATCCTTGATACCGGCACGCGCACGGATAACTGCTTCGCTGACAGCCTTCACTGCCTCGTCCTGACCGATAACATGCTCGTGCAGGATTTCCTCCAGATGTACCAGCTTATCACGCTCGCCCGTACCCAGACGCGCAACAGGAATACCGGTCCAAGTGCTGACAACCTTCGCGATATCCTCCTCGTCGACCTCTTCCTTGAGCATTACATTGTCGTTGCCGTTCTCGTCCTTCTTCGACAGGTTAGCCAGCTCCTTCTGCAGCTCAGGCAGACGACCATATTTCAGCTCTGCCAGCTTATTCAGGTCATAATCACGTTCAGCCTGCTCCATCTGGTTCTTCACAGCGTCGATTTCCTTCTTCACCTCACGTACACGGGCGATAGAAGCCTTCTCTGCATCCCAGCGCTTTACAAGCTCATCGTTTTCCTTACGCAGTCTTGCCAGCTCCTCGTTGAGCTTTGCCAAACGGTCCTGCGACTGAGCATCGTCCTCCTTCGCCAAAGCCTGCGCTTCAATCTCCAGCTGCAAAATACGACGCTTGCTTTCGTCAAGCTCCGTTGGCAGCGAATCAATCTCAGTACGCAGACGGGCAGCAGCCTCATCTACCAGGTCAATAGCCTTATCCGGCAGAAAACGGTCATTGATATAGCGGTCAGAAAGCACAGCAGCAGCAACCAGGGCAGCGTCTTTAATACGCACGCCATGATGTACCTCATAACGCTCGCGCAGACCACGCAGAATCGAAATAGTATCCTCAACACCAGGCTCTTTTACCATAACAGGCTGGAAACGACGCTCCAGCGCACTGTCCTTTTCAATATATTTGCGGTACTCGTTCAGTGTCGTTGCACCAATGCAGCGCAGCTCGCCACGAGCAAGCATCGGCTTGAGAATATTGCCTGCGTCCATAGCGCCCTCGGCAGCACCGGCGCCGACAACGGTGTGCAGCTCATCAATGAACATAATAATCTGTCCTGCGCTCTCGCTGACAGCCTTTAGCACCTTTTTCAAGCGCTCCTCGAACTCACCGCGATACTTGGCACCGGCAACCAGCGCTGCCAGGTCCAGAGCATACAAAGTCTTGTTTTTCAGGCTTTCCGGCACATCTCCGGCCACGATACGTCTTGCCAGACCTTCAACAATGGCGGTTTTGCCGACACCAGGCTCACCAATGAGCACAGGGTTATTTTTCTTACGACGAGAAAGAATTTCAATCGTGCGGCGGATTTCCTCATCACGGCCGATAACAGGGTCTAATTTGCCTGCGCGTGCTTTGGCAGTCAAATCCTGACCAAACTTTTCCAGCGTCTTTTTCGTTTCGTCATTAGCCTCGCTGCTTTGATATTGCAGATAAGCAGCCTCGACCTTTTTCTTATCAATACCATATTTACGGAACAGAGAAACTACATCGCTGTCGCCGTCGCTTGCCAGTGCTGCCACCAGTCTGCCAAGCGTAATCTCTGCATTATCCTTGCCTGCCAGCGCAATAACTCTGGCAAAGCCGGTGCCCATCATCAGCTGACGGTCCTGACCTTTGACGCCGGGGATTTTTTGTACCAGCGCCTTCGCATCTCTTGCAAAAGCATCCTCGTCAATATGCAGGCTTTGCAGCAAATATTTAAAGAAACCATCACTACCGCATAATGCAGCCAGGATATGCGCTGTCGTCAGCTCCTGATGATAGTTCATAACTGCCTGCTGCTGAGCAGCCTCCAGTATAGCCTTTACCTCTTCACTGTAGCGTTCATTCATAGCGCTACACCTCCTTTTTATCTTCCACTAATTCAGGTCACCATAGGGTGCCTGGTTGAGTAAATTTTTGACTTTCATAAGCAGCTCACTTTGACTTTTGCTCCTTACAATTGTTATTATATCAGCAAAAGTCAAAAAGTCAAATAGTTTTTTGTGTAAATTTAGTGAAACCATCACGGCTTTTTCTTGACAGATTATTAGCTTTGTGGCAATATTATACCTACGTCAGTCTTTAGACTACGAATATTCATATGTTTATTTGTTTGACCGGAAAGAAGGCTGCACCCCTGCCTTAGCATCGGTCTTTTTTTGAGGAGGAAATGCTTTATGTCACCCACATCCCTATTACGCGGCATCGCGTTCTTACTGCTTTTGCAATGGATATCTACACTTATCATCAACGCCCTCGGCGTTCCCTTTCCGCCGTCTCTGCTCGGCATGCTGATTCTCACGGCTCTGCTATGCGGCAAGGTTATTCCGGCATCATCTATAGAAGGAATCTGTGATATTCTGATTTCCAAAATGGGTATGCTGTTTCTGCCTGCAGGCGTCAGCGTGCTCTTATATGTTGACGTTATCAAGGCCGAGTTCGTGCCTATCGTCGCTACTACTATAATCTGCAGCATCGTCGTACTCACCATAACGGCCTTCTTTCTGCAGTCCGTGCTTAAGGGAAAGGAGAATCACTAATGCTGTTTCCTGACGCCTTACTCAATTCGCCGCTTTTCGGCATTGGTCTTACCGTTATCCTTTATGCGATGAGTGAAATCATCGTCGACCGCTTCAATTTAAATGTATTGCCGCCGTTCGTCATCGCCTGTCCGCTTGTCATCTGCGTTATCGCCTTCGTGCCCGGCGTAGAATACAAGCAGTACCAGGCCGGCGCCGAGTTCATCAACTTTCTGCTCGGTCCTGCCACCATCGCGCTGGCACTACCCTTATATAAGAACCGCCAAATTATCATGGAGAAGGCTGCTGCCATCGCCAGCGGCGTAACCATCGCCACCTTGGCAGCCATCCTCGTCGTTTACTTCTGCGGCAAAGCGCTCGGTGCCAGCGAGCAGGTGCTGCTCTCGCTGATTCCCAAGTCCGTCACCACGCCTATCGCTATCGACGTTTCCAAAACGCTCGGCGGCATCCCTGCTCTGACGACGGCAGCCGTAATCTTTACGGGTATGATTGGCGCAACGTTCAACCATAAGATTATGTCGCTGCTCGGCATCAAAAACGACCTTGCTATCGGTCTGGCCATCGGCGCCTCCAGCCACGGTCTCGGCACCAGCGCCTGCGCCAACTTCAGCCCTGTGCAGCTCGCAATCGGCGGCGTAGCGATTGCGCTGACAGGCATCAGTACCTCGATACTTGCGCCTCTGCTGCTGCCAATTTTAAAAAGTATATGGTAAAATAATTCTTCTGCCTGACATCTGCCGGGCAGATTTTTTTGCAAGAAAAAAGCAAGAATTAGGGCATGGCGTTTTTACAGGATAATGCTAAAATAATAGTATCAGTATTGCTAAAGGAGGGACTGTCCCGTGTCAAAAACAACACTGTTCGACAGTCGTATCAAAAAATACGCTTATCATGAGGCAGCACAAATCTACCATGACCTCGGCACATCACCTGCAGGCCTTACGCCTGCTCAGGTCGAGACGCTGCGAGCCAAACATGGCAGCAACAGCTTCACAGAGAGAAAAAATGATACGGCAATGCGCCGCCTGCGGCGTGCCTTCATTAATCCGTTCAATATAATTCTTTTTATTCTGGGAATTATTTCATTAGTGACAGACGTTTTGCTCGTCTCCAACTTTGCCAGGAACGCCACCACTGCTATCATCATTTTTTCGATGATTCTCATCAGCGGTGCTATCCGCCTGCTGCAGGAGCTGCGTGCCAAAAACGCGGCACAGCAGCTTGATAAGCTGATTCAAGAGGGCATCACCGTCAAACGCGCAGGCGAGCTGCAAGAAGTTCCTGCGGAGCAGCTGGTTGTCGGTGATATCGTGCTGCTTTCTGCCGGTGACCGCGTGCCGGCGGACCTCCGACTGACCAAGGTTACCGACCTGTTCATCTCGCAGGCCGCCATTACGGGCGAAAGTGCTATTCTGGAAAAAGACTGCCATCCCCTCAGCTACAGTAGCGCCGCAACGCTCACCCAGCTAGAAAACCTGGCCTTTATGGCAACGACCGTCATCAGCGGCAGGGGTGAAGGCATTGTGCTCGCCGTAGGCAAGGACACGCTTTATGGCAGCTTTGCCCAGCCTGACGCCGACGATAACCAAGCCTTCCAACACGGTGCAAATTCAATCGCCTTGGTTATGCTGCGCTTTATGGCAGTGCTGATTCCCATCGTCTTCGTGCTGCTTGGTATCACGGGCGGCATATGGCTGGAGTCCTTCGCCTTCGCTTTGTCGATAGCCGTCGGCTTGATGCCTGAGATGCTGCCTATGGTTATCACAGCCTGCCTGGCCCGAGGCAGCCTTGCCATGAGCCGCAAGCAGACCATCATCAAGGACATCAATGCTATGCAGGGCTTCGGCAGCATGGACGTGCTATGCATGGATAAGACGGGCACGCTGACTAATGAAAGCATTCTGCTGGAATATTATCTGGATATCCTTGGCAACGAAAGCAGCGATGTGCTGGATTGGGCCTTTTTAAACAGCTGCTACCATTCCGGCGTGCGTAACCCGATTGATAACGCCATCCTTGCCTGCCAGACTATGCCAGGCCGCGCGGCGCATTTTCAGGAGCTGCTTAATAATCACCAAAAGCTTGACGAAATCCCCTTTGATTACACGCGTAAATATGTCAGCACGCTTACGGCCGACCAACGCCAAGGCTGCCAAATCATCATGAAGGGCGATATTGCCCACGTGCTGGCACGCTGCAGCCACGTTCAATATCGTGGGGAAATCCTCCCGATAGAAAAGGATAGCCTGCAAAGCGCTGCCTCAGTGGTAGATGAAATGCTGCAGGACGGCATGAAGGTTATTGCCGTAGCACGCAAAAGCGTTCCGCTGCAAGACAGGCTTCTGCCTGGCGATGAAAAAAATATGATTCTTATAGGCTATCTGGCCTTCTTCGACGCACCCAAGAAAACTGCCAGGGCCTCCGTCGCGGCGCTCACCAGGCTGCAGGTAATTCCCAAAATATTGACGGGCGACCAGGCCGATGTCGCGGCCTCTATCTGCCGCCGCGTAGGAATTACTGCGGCAGACGTGCTGACAGGTGCGCAGCTAGACAAAATGACGGACAGCGAGCTTAGCGCTGCGGTAGAAAAGCATCATGTTTTTGCCGAGCTGACGCCAGGCCAGAAGGTGCGCCTTGTCGCCACACTGAAACAAAACGGCCATACAGTCGGCTTTCTTGGCGACGGCATCAACGATATCCCCGCGCTCTGCGAGGCTAACGTCGGTATTTCGGTGGATACAGCAGTCGATGCCGCCAAGGACGCAGCCGACGTTGTACTGCTGCAAAAGGACCTCGGCGTGCTGGAGCAGGGCATTTTGGAAGGCCGCAAAACCTTCACCAATATGCTTAAATATATAAAAATCACCGCCAGCTCCAACTTCGGCAACATCTTTTCCATCGTCTGCGCCAGCGCCTTTCTGCCCTTCTTACCGATGACCTCGCTGCAGATATTGCTGCTGAATCTGCTCTATGATGTTTTGTGCATCATCCTGCCATGGGACAATGTCGACGAAGAGGATACGCTGTCGCCTAAGGACTGGTCTGGACGAACGCTGGGACGCTTCATGCTCTCATTCGGCCCCCTCAGTTCCCTGTTCGATATCGCGACCTTCCTCTTTCTGTATTATTTTCTTTGTCCGCTGCTATGCGGAGGAGCGACCTATCTGCAGCTCACTGACGCTGCAGCACGCCTGCAATACGTGGCAGTTTTTCAGACAGGCTGGTTTTTGGAGTCCATGTGGACGCAGGTGCTGATTCTGCACTTCCTGCGCACACGTAAAATACCCTTTTTGCAAAGCAGGCCTTCAGCACCGGTTATCTGTATTACGCTGGCAGGCATTGCCGCCTTCACGGCGCTCACCTTTACCAGCTTTGCAGCCCTGTTCGGCATGACGGAGCTGCCGCCAGGCTATTTCGTCTTTCTGCTGGCCGCAGCGCTGCTTTATATGCTGCTGACTACGATAGTCAAAGGCTTTTATCAAAAGAAGTACCATGAGTTAATCTAAAAGGAGGAATCCGGCATGAAAAAACATATCAGCTTTATCTCCATGGATTCCGTCCTTGAGGAATGGCTGCTGGAAAAGCTTATTAAAGAACCACCGCAAAGCGACTGCGCACAAGAGCTGCTTTGCGGCATCAGAGATATGCTCAGCGGCGAGGTCAGCTCCCTGCTGCTCGGCACCGCCGGCGAAGCAGACGCTGTGGCGCTCGCAGCGCAGGATGTTCTGCGCATAGGAGAGCTGGAAATCAGTCCCAAAAGCAGAAGAGTAATCATGTGCGGCACAGAGGTCAGCCTGACGCCCAAGGAGTTTGATATTCTCTACTTTCTTGCGCAAAATAGAGGCGAGGTCTTTACCAAGGAGCAGATTTATAAAGCAGTCTGGTCGGAAAATTATCTTTTGGACGACAGTAATATCATGGCGTTCATCCGCAAGCTGCGCAAAAAAATTGAGCCTAATCCGGACGAGCCACAGTATATTCTGACTATCTGGGGCATCGGCTATAAATTTAACGATCAGCTCTAAAGCCGACTAAAAATCTATAACGTCTAAATTCTTGCTAAATCGCAAGGGAATCGCAAGCTTTCAGTCATGTGATTCTCCTTGCGTTTTTTATATTATAAGGGAGGCTTCGTTAGCTATTTCAAAAAAGGAGGTACACCCCAATGAACAAGAAAGATAATCGTCTTGCTGCTCGTCAGGCTGCCGAAAAGGCAGTTATACGTGACGAGCAGAACCGCCGCCTGGAGTTTGCGGCAACCAATCCCTTGAAGGAAATTTTAAAAAGCCTGCACACCACCTTCCGTGGTCTGAGCGCTGAGGATGTAGCCATAAGCCGCAGCAAATACGGCAGCAACAAGGTTACGCGTGAAAAGAGAAAATCTCTGGCCAAGCGCCTGACCGAGGCCTTCATCAATCCCTTCACCGCCATCCTCTTCTGTCTGGCGCTGGTATCGACCATGACAGATATGGTCTTCCCCTATTATTCGCTTTTAGGCAGCGAGCCGGAGGATTTCGATCCACTGACCGTCATAATCATCGTCACTATGGTGATGATTTCCGGCATTCTGCGCTTCGTGCAGGAGTCGCGCAGCGGCAATGCAGCCGAAAAGCTGCTGAACATGATCACCACCACCTGCACCGTAACCCGCAAGGAGCAGGAGAAAGCAGAAATCCCCATGGACGAGCTGGTAGTGGGTGATATCGTGCACCTTTCCGCCGGAGATATGCTGCCTGCCGATGTCCGCATATTGACCGCCAAGGATTTTTTCGTCAGCCAGGCTAGCCTGACCGGCGAAAGCGAGCCTATCGAAAAAACACCTAACGTGAATGCGCAAAAGGAAAGCGTCACTGATTACAGCAACATCGCCTTCATGGGCAGTAACGTAGTTTCCGGCAGCGCCACAGCTGTCGCTGTCTGCGTTGGTGACAGCACATTGTTCGGCTCAATGGCCTCTGCCGTAGCCGGTGAAGCAGTAGAAACGAGCTTCACTAAGGGTGTCAACGCCGTTTCCTGGGTGCTGATACGCTTCATGATGGTCATGGTGCCGCTGGTGTTCTTTATCAATGGCATCACGAAGGGCGACTGGCTGGAGGCCTTTCTCTTCGGTATTTCCATCGCCGTCGGCCTGACACCGGAGATGCTGCCCATGATTGTGACGACCTGCCTCGCCAAGGGCGCAGTTTCCATGAGCAAGAAGAAAACCATCGTCAAGAATCTCAACTCTATCCAAAACTTCGGCGCTATAGACATTCTCTGCACTGATAAAACTGGTACGCTGACGCAGGATAAGGTTGTGCTGGAATATCATCTCAACGTCAATGGCGAGGATGACACCAGAGTCCTGCGCCATGCATATCTCAACAGCTATTTTCAGACCGGCTACAAAAACCTTATGGATATTGCCATCATCCATAAGACGGAGGAAGCCGAGGCTGAGGATCCACGTCTGCTCGACCTTTCCGAAAGCTATGTCAAGGTCGATGAAATTCCCTTCGATTTCACGCGCCGCCGTCTGACAACCGTAGTACAGGACAAGGCAGGCAAAACGCAGATGGTAACCAAGGGTGCTGTCGAGGAAATGCTGTCCATCTGCAGCCATGCTGAATGTGACGGCAGCGTACAGCCGCTGACCGATGCCGTTCGCCGCCACATCCTCAGAACGGTTGACGAGCTGAATGACAAGGGCTTTCGCGTGCTGGCCATCGCCCAAAAGAGTAATCCCTCGCCTGTCGATGCCTTTGGCGTGAAGGACGAATGCGATATGGTTCTGCTTGGTTATCTCGCCTTCCTTGATCCGCCCAAGGAATCCACTGCCGCCGCCATCAAGGCGCTGAAGGAGCATGGCGTCACCACCAAAATTCTCACTGGCGACAATGACAAGGTAACGCACACCATCTGCAAGCAGGTGGGCCTTGAGGTACGCAACATGCTGCTTGGCTCTGATATCGCACATATGACAGATGAGGAGCTGGCAAAGGCAGCAGAATTCACGGACGTCTTCGCCAAGCTTACGCCTGACCAGAAGGCCCGCGTAGTTTCGGTGCTGCGTGCCAACGGGCACACCGTCGGCTTTATGGGTGACGGCATCAACGACGCTGCTGCTATGAAGGCCGCTGACATAGGCATTTCTGTCGACACTGCTGTAGACGTAGCTAAGGAGTCCGCCGATATTATCCTGCTGGAAAAGGATTTGCTTGTTTTGGAGCAGGGCATTATCGAAGGACGCAAAACCTACGCCAACATGATCAAATATATCAAGATGACCGCCTCCTCCAACTTCGGCAACATGTTCTCCGTGCTGGCTGCCTCCGCGCTGCTGCCCTTCCTGCCAATGATGAGCGTGCATCTGATTTTCCTGAACCTTATATATGACCTGTCCTGCACTGCCATCCCTTGGGATAATGTGGACGAGGAATTTATCGCCAAGCCGCGCAAGTGGGACGCCTCCAGCGTCGGCAGCTTCATGATCTGGATTGGACCAACAAGCTCCATCTTTGATTTCACCACCTATATTTTCATGTACTTCGTCTTCTGTCCCATGTTCGTATCAAACGGTGTGCTGTTCAACGATCTGCCGACATATTACAACGGCACAGAGCTTTTAACTATGCAGGCACAATATATCGGCCTCTTTCAGGCAGGCTGGTTCGTCGAATCCATGTGGAGCCAGACGCTTGTTATTCACATGATTCGCACGCCGAAGCTGCCCTTCATCCAAAGCCGTGCCTCCGCTCCGGTAACGCTGCTAACCATGGCAGGCATTGCCGTATTAACCGTGATTCCCTTTACAGGCTTAGGCGCAGCGCTTGGCTTCGTCGCACTGCCCGCAAGCTATTTTGCTTATCTGATTCCCTGTATTCTGCTGTATATGGCGCTGGCAACCAGCTTGAAAAAAGCCTACGTCCGCCATTATGGCGAGCTGCTCTAAGGAGGTGTAGTTACAATGATGTACTTAAACGAAATTTGGCTGACGCTTTTTGGCTCCGACGAACTGCTGGGTCTTGCCAGAGATTTTTGGCTGTTCATGGCAGCAGTTCTGCTAATTGTCGTTATCATGAATATCGTCTTTTGGGGAATGAAGCCGCAAAGGACTGGCAAAAATTAAGCTTGGGATTGCTCTGCTTAGCGCTTGCTGAGCAGAGCTTTTTTACTTTCTAATTTTAATTCTAGCGTATAGCTATTCTTCCTAAGTGAGATAAAAAATGCTGAGACCGTCTCCAGTCCCAGCATGAAAAAATATATAAAGTTTTACTTGCCTAAAATTTCGTTGACATAGTTCACTGCGCTGACAGCGTTCGGCGCATAATGCTCCGCGCCAATCTCATCTGCGTATTCCTGCGTCAGCACCGCGCCGCCGACAACAATCCTGCAATCGCACTCCTTATGCAGCTCAGCAATCGTGTCCTCCATAGCGCCCACAGTCGTCGTCATCAAGGCAGACAGGCCGACAACCTTCGCCTGCGTCTCCTTCGCCGCCTGCACCACAGTCTCCACCGGCACGTCCTTGCCTAAGTCGATAACACGGTAGCCATAATTCTCCAGCAGCACCTTCACGATATTTTTGCCGATATCGTGAATATCGCCATGCACAGTCGCAATCAGCACCGTCTTGCCCTGAGTTTCGCCTACGCCCACAGCCTCGCGGATAACCTCAAAGGCCGCCTTCGCTGCATCCGCGCTCATGAGCAGCTGCGGCAAAAACAGCGTTTTCTTCTCAAAGCCATGGCCCACGAAGTCGAGCGCCGGAATCATGTACTTATTGATAACGTCCAAGGGCTTTTCGCTCTCGAGCGCCTTGGCAGCAGCCTGACGCGCAGGCCCCTGCAAGCCCTTGACAATCGCGTCATACAGGCCCAGCTCGCTGACAACAGTCGCCGCAGCCTTCGGCGCATCTGCATAATGCTGCACATATTCCTTACAGCCCTCGTCATAGCCTGCAAGCGCACGGAAGCCATAATAAGCATCCATCATAGCCTTGCTCTGCGGATTGATAATGCCGCAGGAAAGTCCTGCCGCCAGCGCCATCGAGAAGAAGGTGCTGTTAACAGCGTCGCGGCCCGGCAGGCCGAAGGAAATATTCGACACGCCCATAACCGTGTTGATGCCACGCGCCTTCATCGTGCGGATAACCTCGCAGGCAATCGCCGCATTATCCGCGCCCGTAGAAATCGTCAGCGCCAGCGGGTCGACAACGATGTTGCGGCTCTCAATGCCATACTCTGCTGCGCGTGCAATAATCTTATCTGCCACAGCAATACGTCCTGCTGCCGTCGCCGGAATGCCCTCATCATCAAGGCACAGCGCCACAAGTACAGCGCCATATTTTTTCGCCAGCGGCAGCACATGCGCAAGGCTGTCCTCCTTGCCGTTGACGGAATTCAGCATCGGCTTGCCGTTATACAGGCGCAAGGCACGCTCCATTGCCTCGTAATTGGAGGTATCAATCTGTAGCGGTGTATCCGTAATCGCCTGCAAAGCAGGTACAGCCTGCGCAATCAGCGCCGGCTCATCAATGCCCGGCGTGCCGACATTCACGTCCAGCACCTGCGCCCCCACGCCAATCTGCTCCAGCCCAAGACGGCAGACATAATCAAGGTCATTATTTACTAAGGCTTCCTTCAAGCGCTTTTTGCCGGTCGGATTGATGCGCTCGCCGATGATAATCGGCCCTTCGCCAAGGTGAACCGCCTTGCCATAGGAGGACACAGCCGTCAGGCTGCACTCACGCGTGCCGCCCGGCTGCAGGCTCTTGCATTTGGCAATCATCTGCGCGATATGCTCCGGCGTCGTGCCGCAGCAGCCGCCGACGATGCTTGCGCCCTGCTGCGCCAGCTCGTACATCAGCTCGGCATATTCCTCCGGCCCTACGTCGAAGCAGGTCTTGCCGTCGCGCTGCACAGGCAGGCCGGCATTCGGGTTGATAATCAATGGCAGGCTGACAGCCTTGAGCATTTGCGGGAACAGCTTGCCCACCTGCACCGGTCCCAAACCGCAGTTAAAGCCGATAGCATCGACGCCAAGGCCCTCGCACATCAGTGCCGCTGCCTCAACAGTCGCGCCCGTCAGCAGCTTGCCATCCTCGTCAAACGTCATAGTGACGCAGACAGGCAGGTCGCTGTTTTCCTTAGCCGCCAGCACAGCAGCCTTAATCTCATAGGTATCGCTCATCGTTTCGATGAGGATTAAATCTGCTCCGGCAGCTGCGCCATAGCGCACCATCTCGCCGTACGCTGCCACTGCCTTTTCAAAGGGCAGGTCGCCATAGGGCTGCAGCAGCTTGCCCGTAGGCCCAAGGTTCAGCGCCACAAATTTATTTTCACGTCCGCCGCAGGCCTTCTTGGCAATCGCCACCGCAGCCTCAATCGTCTGCCTGCAGTCAAGACCGCTGCCTGCCAGCTTCAGCGGATTTGCACCAAAGGTGTTGGACTTTACGATATTCGATCCGACATCCAGATAACTGCGATGCACGGCCTCGACAATATCAGGGTGAGTAAAGTTCCAGCTTTCCGGCAGCTCACCGGGCTGCAGGCCGCGTGCCTGCAGTTGGGTACCGGTGGCACCGTCAAAAAACAGCATTTGCTTACCTAATAATTCCTTAAAAGTCATTAAAGTCAATCTCCTCAAATCAATATCTCTATTTCGCCTGCACGCGCAGCACAGGCACTATTCAGCGTCCCTGTAGGGACAGTTTATATTCTTGCAGGTCATACATTTATTCCACACGCACTCAACATTTTCCGACAGGCCGATAATCGCCGTCACCGACTTCGACGGTGCCATCATCAGGCCGTCCGTCAGCGTGAGTCCGATGCGCTTGGCGCAGTCCAGCACAGCAAAAAGCTGCTTCTGCTCCTCCAGCCGCCAGTCGCCATAGCCAGGGGAAAAGCGCGGACGCTGTGCCAAGCCATCCGTCTCTGCCTCCGCTTGCACGCTGTCGCAATAGCTTTCAATAAGCGCCGCCGCCACAGCCTGCGCCGCTGCTCCCTCCGCCACGCTCCCCAGAGCCAGACGGCGAATCGCCACGTCCACCCTGCTGCCCAGCGTTGCGCCTAAAAGCAGCACCTTGTCGCAACCCTTGAGATGTGCTGCCAAATCGCGCGAGGTGAAGCGCACGCCTACGTCGAGCGTCACGCCCTCTGCATCCACGGTAACGCCGTGCTTGCGCAGCACATAACGCGCCTGCACCTCATTGCGCAGCTTCAGATACGCCACATCTACCAGCACGCCTGCTGCCTCATCATCCTGCTTTGCGCCCAAATAGCGCAAGGCTTCTTTTCTATTATATTCCATTAATCTACAATCTCCGACAGATTATCCATAATCCCCTTAAAAATTTCCGGCTTATTCATCGTATAGATATGTACATTGTCAAAGCCGTTGGAAATAAGGTCGATAATCTGGCCTGTTGCATAGGCGATACCTGCCTGCTTGAGGGCCTCCGGCTTATCCGCAAACTTCTCCACCATCGCGCGGAACTGCGGCGGCAGCTTCGTTCCGCTGAGCTGGCAGATGCGGATAATCTGCTTAGCGTTCGTCACCGGCATAATGCCCGGCACAACAGGCACATTGATGCCTGCACGCAGCAGACGGAACATATAATTATACAGAATCGTGTTATCGAAGAACATCTGCGTCACGAGGAAGTCCACGCCTGCCTCCACCTTATACTTGGTGTTTTCAATATCTTGCTCCAGCGAGCCGGATTCAGGATGTCCCTCGGGATAAGCAGCGCCGCCCACGCAAAAATCACCCTGCTCCTTGACAAAGCGCATTAAATCGCTGGCATGAGCAAAGCTGCCCTGATGGTCGCCCTGCATATCAGCCGGAATATCGCCGCGCAAAGCGAGAATATTATTCACGCCATGGCCCTGCAGCTGTTGCAGCACCTCGGTGATTTTTACCTCGTCTGCCTTCACGCAGGTCAGATGCGCCAGCGCCGGCAGGCCGTTATCCTGCACCTCCTTCGCCAAGGCCGCAGAATAGCCGACGGTGCTGCCGCCTGCGCCATAAGTGACGCTCATATAGGACGGCTTGACTGCGGCAATCCTGTTAACAATCTCCAGACTGTTCTGCAGCTCTGCGCCCTGCTTCGGCGGAAAAAGCTCACAGGACAAATGAATGCGTCCATCATTTAAAATTTCAATTATCTTTTTATTATGCATAATACTCCCCCCATTTTTAAGCATTTGCTAGTAATTTTAACAGTTTCATGCTTCCTTTGCAAACAAAAAACATTATTTTACACTATTTCCCCAGCAAAGCCTAGTAAAATGCTAACTTTGTTACATAATAAAAGCCGCAGCCAAAATGACTGCGGCAAGCATTATCTGGCGGAGACGGTGGGATTCGAACCCACGTGCCGAGCAAACGGCAAACTGATTTCGAGTCAGCCGCGTTATGACCACTTCGCTACGTCTCCAATAAATTATATAACAGTATTATTATATCGAAAAAACACTTCTCTGGCAAGACTAATCTTGCAGATTTTGCTTACGCTGCTTATTTTCTCTGCGCCGACGCTGGAAAAACTCCTTCATGACCTGCGCACACTCCTCCTCGCACACGCCGCTGACAACCTCAGCGCAATGATTGAGATTCGGATTGGTGATGATATTAAAGATAGACTCCGCGCCGCCGGCCTTCACATCAGGACAGCCGTAAACAACGCGGTCTACGCGTCCGTTGACAATTGCGCCGCTGCACATCGGACAGGGCTCGACCGTAACATAAAGGGCACAGCCGCTCAAACGCCAGCGCGCTAATTTTGCGCAGGCCTCACGAATAACGATGACCTCGGCATGCGCGGTCGCATCATGCCAGCTCTCGCGCATATTGTGTGCCGCGGCGACAACCTCGCCTGTCGCCATCTCGACAAGCACTGCGCCGATAGGAATCTCGCCCAGCTCTGCCGCCTTGCGTGCCTCCGCAAGCGCCAGCTGCATATATTTTTTATCGTCCATCATGCTTCCTCCGCTGCCTCCATGAGTGCCTCCCATTTTTCCATCAGCTCGGCAATCTTAGCCTCATAAGCATCATGCTCAGCAGCCATCGCCGCGCTGTGCTCCGGGTCGGCATGATTAGCAGGGTCAGCCATCTGCTTCTCCAGCAGTCCCATCATCGCCTCCTGCTCGCGGATAGAAAGCTCCACCTTCGGCAGCAGTCTTGCTGCCTCTTCCGGACTATAGCGTCGCTTCTTGTCGTCATGCTTCTTCTCGCCTGCAGTCTCACCGCCGGCGCTCTGCTGCTTCTTCGCCTGTGCCTGCGCATAAGCAGCAGCCTTCTCCGCCTCAGCCTGTGCTTCGGCAAGCGCCTGTGCCTTTTTGCGCTTCTCCTCCAGATAAAAATCGTAGTTGCCCTTGTAGTCCTTGACCTCAAGGCCTTCAATCTCCCAAATACGGTCGGCAACCTCATTGACAAAGTAACGGTCATGGCTGACTACGAGCACCGTGCCGTCGAAGGCCTCCAGCGCCGCCTCCACCGTTTCGCGTGCCATAATATCCAGATGGTTCGTCGGCTCGTCCAGCACCAGACAGTTCGCGCCGTCCAGCACCAGCTTCAGCAGCACCAAGCGCGCCTTCTGACCACCGCTGAGCTCGCCAATCTTCTTAAACACATCGTCACCGTGGAACAGCATGCCGCCCAGCATCGAGCGCGTATGCTCCTCCGTAAAGCCATACTCGATAACAAAATTCTCCAGCAGCGTCTGATTCACATCAAGACGCTCATAGCTCTGGCTGAAATAACCAATCTGCACGCGGTTGCCAATCTTCGCCTTGCCCTTAAGCGGAGGAATCTCGCCCAAGATAGTGCGCAAAAGCGTCGTCTTGCCTGTACCATTCGCGCCTAAGAGCGCTGCCTTCTCGCCACGGCGCAGCGTGAGGTTGATACCCTTCGCCAACACCTTCTCGCCATAGCCGATGGTCAAATCCTCCATAATCAGCACGCGCTCAGCACATTCGGCAGCAGGCGGCAGGCGCAGCGAGAACTCCTCATGCTGCACAGGCGCGTCCATGCGCTCCATGCGGTCGAGCTGCGACTGACGGCCACGCGCCATCTTGCTCTTGATGCCTGCCTTAAAGCGGCGGATATAGGCCTCGGTACGCGCGATATAATCCTGCTGCGCATTATAGGCCGCCTCGATCGTCGCCGTCTGAATCGCCTTCTGCTCCAGATAACGGCTGTAATTGCCCTTGAAGGACTGCAGCTTGCCGCCCTCCATCTCCAGAATGCGCACAGCGACATTATCGAGAAAGGCACGGTCATGGCTGACTACCAAAAGGCCGCCCTTGAACTCCTGAAGATATTTCTCCAGCCATTCCGTCATTACAATATCCAGATGGTTCGTCGGTTCGTCCAGAATCATAAAGTCAGGGTTACGCACCAGCGCCGCCGCCAGCATCAGACGTGTTTTCTGACCGCCACTTAGCGTCGCCGCATTCTCCTGCCACCAGCTCTCGGTATAGCCAAGGCCGATGAGCACACGCTTGATACGGTTCTCAAAATTATAGCCGTCAATAAATTCATAGCGCTTCAGCACGCGGCCATACTCCTCAAGGCACGAGTCCAGCGCCTCGCCTGTCAGCTTGGCAGAAGCCGCCTCCAGCTCCGCCAGCTTCGCACGCAGGCTGGTAAGCTCCGGGCAGGCCTCCAGCATAAACTGCCAGATAGTGCCGTGAATCTCCGTAAAGCCCTGCTGTACATAACCCACGCTGATGCCGGGCTCGAACTTGATAGCGCCGCTATCAATCCATTCCGGGTTCAGCAGACAGCGCAGCATCGTCGTCTTGCCGCTGCCGTTGACGCCGACCAGACCGACGTGCTCGCCCTGCTCAATCATAAAGCTTACATCTTTAAAAATTTCGTGAATGCCAAAGGCCTTGGCAATTTTATCTACTACTAACTGCATAATGCACTCCTAAAACATAAATCTATTCTAAAATTATATTGTAGCAAAAATTGCTCCATAATGCAAAATACATTTTTCGCATAGAAAAAGAGCAGCACATTGCTGTACTGCTCCGTGTCATCCTTATAAGCGTTTAGCCTTCCAATCGTGCAAAAGCTCTTCAAAGGTCTCCCACTGCTGCGGAAGAATCTCCAGCGCTGCATCAGCCTTCGCCTGCTCCCAGCCCGTGAACATTGCGCTTTCATAGCGCAGCTCGCTGATTTTGGGGTATTTCGCCACAAGCGCTTCAATAAGCTTGTTGTTGATATAGTTGTCATGCAAAAGTCCCAGCATATCCTGCATATATTTCAGGCTGCGCAAAAGCTTCGGCTCTGCGCCCACCTCGGGGATGCTCTGCAGCGCATAGCGGAAGCGCTTCAGCTTGATGCGAATGCGGTGCATCTGCTCCATATCGTGCAGGTCAGGATATTTTTCCGGCAGCGCGATAATTTTGTTATACCAGCTGCCAAAGCGCTGCTGCAAAAATTTCTCCAGCGTCTGCTCGCTGCTCTCCGTCAGCTCGGCGCTGTAAAGCCACAGCAAAAGCTTTGCCAGCTCCAGCGTCTGCTTGTTGAGCTTCTGCCCCTTGAGCGCCTTGTTAGCAGCGCTCACGCGGCGCTTCTGCAAAATAGCTGTCAGCTGCTCCGCAGCCTGCTCTCCCTGAGCATCACGCAGCTTCGCGCAGGTCATAAGCAGCACATCGCACTCGCGCACATCGCCCAAAAGGTTAGTGCGCTCCTTGAGCACGCGCTGCCACTCTGTTGCCTCCTGCTCCGGCAGCAGCGGCTTGCAGAAGGTCAGCAGAGAACGCAGACGGCGCAGCTTCACGCGCAGCTGACGCATAAGCGGCCTTTCTGCGCCCTTCGTCAAAATCTCGCTCCACAGCTTGTTCACGTAATACACCTGCCACGGCAGATGGCAGTACAGCAGGCTTTGCGCCTCCTCCTCATCGTAGGCGCTCAGCTCCTTCTGGTCAAAGCAGCCACGCAGCTGGTCAATGCGCAGCGACAGCGACGGCTCCTCCAGCACAAACTTTAGGCGTGACGACAAAAAGCGCTGCACAAGGCGCTCCACCTCAGCCACAGCCTCCGGCACCCTGGCATCGAACTCCAGCGTAATATCCGCTACCGGCAGCAGCTTATCGCACACAAGCAGCACGCCCCAGGCACACTGCACGCGCAAATACGGCACAGCCGCCTGGCTGAAGCGAGCCACGCGACATTTATACATATCATTATCTTTAAAATATTTTTCTTTAGTCTTATATTTTACGGTCGCACCAGGCAGCAGTCTTTTGACAAGATTCAAAAGCTGTGCCTGATGCTTAACTTCCAGACCGTGCAGACACAGCTTTTGTTTCATCAAACTCACCCTTCTGACCTTCTATTTTGTTTTAACCTCCGCAGGCATTGCCCTGCCCTCCAGCGCTGCCACGATGTTCTCCACCGTCAGCATCGCCATCGCATCACGCGTTTCCGCCGTCGCGCTGGCCATATGCGGCGTCACCGTCACGTTCGGCAGCGTCAGCAGCTTATGCTCGCCCGGCAGCGGCTCAGGGTCGGTAACATCCATCGCTGCATAGGCCAGTCTGCCGCTCTTGAGCGCCTCATACATAGCCTCAGTATCAACAACAGCACCGCGACTGATATTAATCAGGCACGCCCCCGGCTTCATCTGTGCAAAGGCTGCCGCATTCAGCAAGTGCTTCGTCGACGGATTCAGATTCACAGCCAGCATGACAAAATCTGCCTGCGCCAGCAGCTCCTCCTGACTCACATAGCGCACCTGACGTTTCTCGTCATCTTCTCGCTGGCGGCGGTTATGATAGATAACCTTCATCTTGCTCGCCTGCGCACGGATGGCAATCTCGCAGCCAATGTCGCCCATGCCGATGATGCCCAGCGTTTTGCCTGCCAAATCACTCGTCAAGCCAAACGGCTTGCGCTGTCCCCACAGGCCAGCCTTAACATGAGCGTCGCCCTGCGTAATGCGTCGCGCACTGTCGAGCAGCAGGCCGTAGGCCAAATCTGCCACAGCATCGACAAGCACGCCCGGCGTATTGCCCAGCAGCACGTTTCTCTCTGCCATTGCCGCCAAATCCACATTGTCATAGCCGACCATCGCCTGCGCAATAACCTTAAGCTTCGGCGCCTTCACCAAAAGCTCCTGCGTAAAGCGCACGTTGCCGACGGAATAAACAGCGTCCGCCTGCGCCAGCCTTGCCTCAAGCTCCTCCTTAGGCATGCGGCCGCCCTGCTGCCAATCCAGCAGGTTCACCATATTTTTCAGCTTTTCGTAAGCGCAGGGGCGGATTTTGCCTGTCGCCACGACTGTATATTTTTTTAAGTCCATTATACCTGCTCCTTAACAACATTATATAACATACGTCAAATACGCGTCAGAAGGTGTCAGCTGCAACAGACGAGTCCTGATGCAGCAGATGACACCTTAACACGTAGATTATTTTTTCGGTAAAATTTCCAGCCAGTAATTATCCGGGTCAATGATGAAATAAATTCCCATCGCCTCATTTTCATAACAAATGCAGTCCATCTCCTTATGCTTAGCATGAGCAGCCTCATAGTCATCGACAACAAAAGCAAGATGGAACTCATTCTCGCCCAGATTGTACGGCTCCTTGCGGTCACGCAGCCAGGTCAGCTCCAGCAGATGTGGCGTTTTGCCGTCTGTAAGATAAACAAGAATAAAGCTGCCATCGTCGGCCACCTTACGGTGATGCTCCACAAGGCCAAGAGCCTTCTCATAAAAATTCAGGCTTTTCTCCAAATCCAGCACGTTAAAGTTGTTGTGCGCAAAAGTAAATTCCATAGTTACACCTCATTATATAATAAAATTCAGCTGCCTGCCACTATAGGACTTCAGCTTAGAAAAAAACAACCTGCTTCACCAGCAGAGCCGCCAGCGCAATGCCCGCGACCAGCTTGCCGATAATCGCCATGAAGCGCATTTTTGCCGCCGTCCAGGCCAGCTCCCAAGCATTCCGCGACAAACCGGTATGCAGCAGCTCATAGGCAAACGCCGTAACAAACGCGCCCATCATGCCGCCAATCAGCGAGCCGAGAATAGGGAAAATCAGCGTGCCCAAAAGCGTGCCGATAAAGCCGCCCGCGCCGATAAAAAATACGGCAAACCAGGAAACCTTCTTACGCTTGATGCCAAAAAGGCTCACGCAGAACTCCCAGCATTCGCCCACGGCATAAATCAGCACCATCGCCGAAAGCAGCCTGCCGTTAAAATAAATTGCTTCATCAAAAAAAGCAAAAACGAACGCCGTCAGTAGCATCAGCGTATTGCCAGGCAAATCGAATATAGTAAGCAGCGGTCCGCCGACCGCCACCAAAATTGCTATTGTCCGTTCAACTAAAAATTCCATATTAATCCTCCCCGGATATATGTTGGTTTAATTATACCACAGCGCTGTGCAGCATTAGTCACCAATCTGTCACGAGAATTAGAAATATGTGTAAAATCGTTGTGCGATATGCCATAAAATGTTAAAATTACAAGACAGATATTATTTCCTAAGGAGGTCCATTGTGAACGACATTCTCACAACACTGCAGCCCTGGTACCAATCCATCGGTGCCTTCTGCTTTTTCACTATTATCCGCTATATTTACAAAAACTTTGTTATCCGCCTTTTACGCCGCCTGAACGACAAGGTGTCCTTCAGCTATGGCGAGGATTTTCTCAACGCCTTCGAAACGCCAATCAATATTGCGCTCTTTATTATTGCGTTCTATGCAGCCATCAACCTGTCGCCGATGGCATCCATGCACGATGTAAGCTTCACTGACCGCATCCTGCGCACGATGATTGTCACCAACTTTTTCTGGGGCCTGTATAACCTCATTGATACGACGCATGGCGTGTTCTTCGATTTGCTGGAAAGATTTGGCATCCAGACCGATGAAGCCATTGCCAACATCCTCGCGACCATCTTCCGTCTGATTATCATCATGCTGGCCTTTGTGACCGTGGCCCGCGAATGGAACTACGACATCAGCGCCTTCATTGCCTCCCTCAGTATCGGCTCGCTGGCTGTTGCTTTTGCAGCTAAGGACGCCCTCGCCAACGTTTTCGGCAGTATGATTATTCTGCTCGACAAGCCCTTTAAAATTGGCGACTGGATTAAAGCCAACGGTATCGAAGGCATCGTCGAAAGCGTTTCCTTCCGCAGCACCTGTATCCGCACCTTTCCGCAGGAGCTCGTTTATATCCCGAACTCCCTGCTCAGCAATACGCCGATTACCAACTACACGCTGCGCGAACGCCGCCGCATCGACTTTACGCTGGGCCTGACCTACGGCACCACCGCTGCCCAGCTCGAGGAATTCATCTTCAAGCTGAAAAGCTATCTGGAGGACCTCACCATTATTGACGAAAAGGATGTGCGCGTCCACTTCCTCACCTACAACAGCAGCAGCCTCGATGTGCGCGTTGTCTGCTACGCCAAAACAGGCAAGCATATCGAATATCTCAACATCATGCAGGAAATCAACCTGCATACGCTGGAGCTGCTCGAAGAGGTCGGCGTAAGCTGTGCCTTCCCCAGCACGAGCGTCTATTTTGAAAACGAGCTGCACGAAAAGGTTGAGCAGCCTGCGGAAACAAAGGCGACGAAATAGTTTCACTATTATTTTGCAGAAAATAATTCTTAATTAGTTTATAATAGAATTATAATAAGTATCTAAGGGGGTGTGCCTATGGCAGAGCAGCAGGCTCAGGTCATTATCATCGGCGGCGGTCCGGCCGGCGTAAGTGCGGCACTCTATCTCGCACGCGCCGGAGTGCGCACAACGATTATAGAAAACGGACCGGGCGCTTTAGCCAGAGCGCATAAAATCGACAATTATTACGGCATTGCCGCCAGCGGCGCCAGACTTTACGCCGCCGGCTTAGAGCAGGCCGAGGCCTTAGGCGTAAGCATCAGGCAGGACGAGGTGCTGAGCGTGGAATACACGGACAGCTTCACGCTCAGCCTGAAAACAACGGCAGAGCAGCTCAGCGCACCTGCCCTCATCCTCGCCACCGGCACGAAGAACATCACGCTCAACCTGCCCGGACTCGTGCAGCTCGAGGGCAAGGGCATCAGCTACTGCGCTGTCTGCGACGGCTTTTTCTTCCGCAAAAAGCAGGTTGCCGTCCTCGGCAGCGGTGCCTACGCCCTGCATGAAGCAGATTACCTGCGACATCTCGCGCAGAGCGTAACCATTCTCACCAACGGTCAGAGCGGCGAAGCCGCGCAAAGCGCAGGCTTTGACGTGAAAGAGGCCAAGCTCGTGCAGCTCAACGGCGACAGCAGGCTCACCAGCATCAGCTTTGACGATGGCAGCACGCTGGAGGTCGACGGCCTCTTTATCGCTATGGGCACAGCAGACAGCACAGACATCGCCCGCAAGCTCGGTGCACAGACGAATGGCCGCTTCATCAAAATTGACGCAGACGGCAAGACCAATATTCCCGGCCTCTTTGCTGCCGGCGACTGCACAGGCGGACTGCTGCAGGTATCCAAGGCCGTACACGAGGGCGCGCAGGCAGGACTTGCGGCATTGAATTTTATTAGAAGCAAATAAGTTTTTTAAGCGAATGACAAGGAGTGATATACTATGTTAGCAATTACCAAGGCAAATTTTCAAGCAGAGGTAGAGCAGGCACAAGGCACTGTGCTTGTAGATTTTTGGGCACAATGGTGCGGCCCCTGCCGTATGCAGGCACCGATTCTGGAGGCCTTCGCCGGTGAGCACAGCGATATCAAGGTTGCTAAATGCGACGTTGACGAAAACCCGGAGCTGGCAGAAAAGTTCAGCATCATGAGCATTCCCAGCCTGCTCGTTTTCAAAGGCGGCAAGCTCGTAAAATCTGCAGTCGGCCTGCATGATAAAGAGGCTCTCGCTGCGCTGGTAAGATAATTTTAAACAGCAACACAAAAAACTCTCTACTCGCCCTGCTTACGCAGAGCATCGTAGAGAGTTTTCTTTTTGCCGTACCGCTTCCGCGGCACGGCTTATTTTTTGTTAAGCGAAAGTCTTATTCCTGACCTGCCAGCTTTTTGTAGCCGTCCAGACGAGTCTTAGCGTCCTTCTCGGTCTTTTCAAACAGTGCTTCAGCAGTATCCGGGAACATCTTCTGCAGGGAGCTGAAACGAACCTCACCCATGAGGAAGTCACGGAAGTTTGCAGTCGGCTCTTTGCTGTCCAGAATGAACGGATTCTTGCCTTGCTCCTTCAGCTCCGGATTGAAGCGGTAGGTTGCCCAGTAGCCGCAGTCCACAGCACGTTTTTCCTCGAGCTGGCTGCAGCCCATGCCAACCTTCAGACCATGGTTGATACAAGGTGCATAAGCGATAATCAGGGACGGGCCGTCATATGCCTCTGCTTCAGCAATAGCCTTCAGCGTCTGGTTCTTGTCTGCGCCCATAGCAACCTGTGCAACATATACATAGCCATAGCTCATAGCCATCATGCCCAGGTCCTTCTTCTTCGTCTTTTTGCCGCTGGCAGCAAATTTAGCGATTGCCGCAGTCGGAGTAGATTTAGAGGATTGGCCGCCGGTGTTGGAATATACCTCGGTATCGAAGACCATAACGTTGACATTCTCGCCGGATGCCAGTACATGATCCAAACCGCCGTAGCCGATATCATAAGCCCAGCCGTCGCCGCCGAAAATCCAGTGGCTGCGTTTAACGAAGAATTGCTTCTCATCATACAGAGCAGCGCATTTATCGCAGTTGTCTTTATATTTTTCCAGAGCAGCAGTCAGTGCATCAGCACGCTCACGGGTGCCTTCGCTGTCGTTGACATGCTCCAGCCAATCGGTCAGCGCAGCCTTGAGATCCTCAGGCAGCTCGCCTTCCAGCATAGCCTTTACCATGTCTTCTACGCGCTCACGGGATTGTTTAACGCCCAGGAACATACCCAGACCATATTCAGCGTTATCCTCGAACAGGGAGTTTGCCCAGCTCGGACCATGACCTTGGCAGTTTTTGGTGTACGGCATGGACGGAGCAGATGCACCCCAGATAGAGGTACAGCCAGTTGCATTGGCAATCATCATACGGTCGCCAACAAGCTGGGTTACGAGCTTAGCATACGGAGTTTCACCGCAGCCTGCGCACGCACCGCTGAACTCAAGCAGCGGCTGTTCGAACTGAATGCCCTTCATGGTTTTCTTGTTCAGCGGGTTAGCCTTCGGAGCAACCTCTTTTTGGCTGTAATCCCAAGCAGCAGCCTTCTCCAGCTGAGTGTCAAGCGGCTTCATAACGAGAGCCTTGCCCTTCGGAGCCGGGCAGACCTGAGCACAGTTGCCGCAGCCGGTGCAGTCCAGCGGAGAGATGCTCATGCTGAACAGCAGGCCCTTCGCGCCGATAGCAGGCTTGCTCGGCAGAGTTGCCGGAGCCTTAGCAGCCTCTTCCTCGGTCATGAGTACCGGACGGATAGCAGCATGCGGGCAGACAAAGGCGCACTGGTTACATTGGATACAGGTGTCCATCTGCCATTCCGGTACGTCGATAGCGATGCCGCGTTTTTCGTAAGCAGCAGTGCCGCTCGGGAAGGTGCCGTCTGCATAATCAGTGAAGGCACTTACAGGCAGCTTGTCGCCCTCGAGCTTGTTCATCGGTACGAGCAGCTTGTCAACAAATTCGTTGCCGGTTGCAGCTTCAGCAGCAGTGTCGCCAGCCTCTGCCCAGCCTGCCGGAACCTCAACAGCTACGATAGCGTCGATGCCCTTGTCGATAGCAGCATTGTTCATGTCGACAATGTTCTGGCCCTTCTTGCCATAGGAATGCTCAACAGCATCCTTCAGATATTTAACAGCATCTGCCAGAGGAATAATATCAGCCAGCTTGAAGAATGCAGACTGCATAATCATATTGATGCGGCCGCCCAGACCAATTTCCTGAGCAATCTTTACAGCATCAATGATGTAGAATTTGATATCGTTCTTTGCGATATAGCGTTTGAGCTGACCAGGCAGCTGAGCGTCGAGCTCCTCAGGCTTCCAGTTGCAGTTCAGCAGGAAGGTGCCGCCTTTTTTCAGACCAGCGGTTACATCATATTTATGAACATAGGACTGATTGTGTACAGCCACGAAGTCAGCAGCATCAATCAGGTACGGTGCCATAATCGGGGTATGGCCGAAGCGCAGATGGGAAACGGTTACGCCGCCGGATTTTTTACTGTCATAGGAGAAGTAGCCTTGCGCATACATATCCGTGTAGTCACCGATGATTTTGATAGCGCTCTTGTTAGCGCCAACAGTACCATCGCTGCCCAGGCCCCAGAACTTGCAGCCCTTGGTGCCGGCCGGAGTTACATCAACGCCTGCAACGCACGGCAGAGAGGTGTTAGTTACGTCATCAGTGATGCTGATGGTGAAGTTGTTTTTCGGCTCTGCGCTTGCCAGATTGTCGAAAACAGCTACGATATCGCCAGGCAGCAAATCCTTGGAGCCCAAGCCATAACGGCCGCCGATAATCATCGGCTTGCGGTCGCTTGCATAGAAGGCAGCACGTACATCAAGATACAGCGGTTCGCCAAAAGCGCCCGGCTCTTTGGTGCGGTCCAGCACAGCGATACGTTTTACGCTTTGCGGAATTGCGCCCATGAAATGCTCGATGCTGAACGGACGGTACAGGTGAACTACGAGTACGCCAACCTTTCTGCCTTCAGCGTTGAGCTTCTCTACAACAGTGCGAACGGTTTCAGAAGCAGAGCCCATGATGATGATGATATCCTCTGCGTCCTCTGCGCCATAATAGTTGAACAGATGATATTCACGACCGGTCAGCTTGCTGATTTCGCCCATGTAATTCTCTACGATTTCCGGCAGAGCATTATAATAGGTGTTAACAGCCTCGCGAGTCTGGAAGTAAATATCCGGGTTTTGTGCAGTGCCGCGGATAACAGGATTATCCGGATTCAGGCCACGTTTACGGAAGGCATCAACTGCGTCCTTATCGAGCAGCTTTTCCAGATTAGCATAATCCATAACCTCAATCTTTTGGATTTCGTGAGAGGTACGGAAGCCGTCGAAGAAGTTCAGGAACGGAACACGGCCCTTAATAGCACTCAGATGTGCTACGCCTGCCAGGTCCATAACCTCCTGTACGCTGCCCTCAGCCAGCAAAGCAAAGCCGGTCTGACGTGCAGCCATAACGTCCTGGTGGTCACCAAAGATAGACAGAGAGCTTGTTGCCAGCGCACGTGCAGAAACGTGGAATACAGCAGGCAGCAGCTCGCCAGCCATTTTATACATATTAGGAATCATCAAGAGCAGGCCTTGAGATGCGGTATAAGTAGTAGTCAGCGCACCTGCCTGCAGGGAGCCGTGAACTGCGCCGGAGGCACCAGCCTCAGACTGCATTTCCATCAGCTTTACTGTCTGTCCAAAGATATTCTTTTTACCTTGGGCAGCCCATTCGTCAACAACCTCAGCCATCGGAGAAGACGGGGTAATAGGATAAATTGCGGCTACATCAGTGAAAGCGTAAGAGATATACGCAGCAGCTGTGTTGCCGTCCATAGTTTTCATTTTTACCATCGGATTCCCTTCTTTCTAAAAAATATTGCAAATTTCTTTGACCAAATCAAAAGCAGCAAACGTAAAATGCTTGCACAATTAGTATACACTATTTACAGGCTTTTGTAAAACGTAAGCTAAAAGTATACAGCATATTTCTTGCAAAGAAAATGTGAAAATTACGCTCTTGTTATAAGAAAAAAAGGCGCACCAGCAAAAATGCCGTGCGCCCAAAATGAGCCTATGCTTCGAGATAAATCGGCTGCTCCAGCTGCTCCGTCACATAGCCGATAACAGCAGCGTCCGCCGCCACCGCCCGCAGCTCTGCCAGACAGGCTGCAGCCTCCGCTTCTGGGACAGCACACAAAAGGCCGCCGCTAGTCTGCGGGTCGTAGCAGATATCCTGCAGCGCACGCGCAACGTCGCCTACGACCTTGACGCTGGCCTCTGCAAAATCACGGTTGCGATACGCACCAGCAGGGATGAAGCCCATCTCAGCCATCTCGTAGGCCTCCTTGTGATAAGGAACGTCCTGCACCCTTATATGCACCGTCACGCCGCTGCCCTGCGCCATCTCCAGGCTGTGTCCCAAAAGGGCAAAGCCTGTCACGTCAGTGCAGGCGTGTACGCTGTAGTGCACGAGCACATCATGTGCATATTTATTGAGCGTGCTCATCTGCACGTAAAGCTTTTCGAGCAGCGCCTGCTCCACCAGCTCGGCCTTCGCCGCCGTCGTGAGAATGCCCACGCCCAAGGGCTTCGTCAAAATCAGAACGTCGCCTGCACGCGCGCCGCTATTCGTCCACACCTTATCGGGCTGCACAAAGCCGGTCACCGCGAGGCCATAAATCGGCTCCGCTCCATGAATCGTATGGCCGCCGGTTATAATCGCACCTGCCTCATAGGCCTTGGCATAGCCGCCGCGCAAAATCTCCTGCACCGTATCCTTATCCATCTTCTCGGGAATACACATGATGTTTAGCGCCAAGCGCGGCTCACCGCCCATCGCATACACATCGCTCAAGGCATTTGTCGCCGCAATCTGTCCGTACATAAACGGATTATCCACAATCGGCGGAAAAAAATCCGTCGTCTGTACAATCGCCAGCTCCTCACTCACCTGATAAACGCTGGCATCGTCGCTCTTGTCATAGCCGACCAAAAGTCTCTCGTCATAATGCGTCTGAAAGCCCTCCAGCAAATTGCACAGCGTGCCTGCGCCAACCTTGGCGCCACAGCCTGCGCAGCTCGCCAGCTTCGTCAGCTTTACTTCATTTTCCATAGCTTCAACCTCCGCTCATTCAGCAGCAGTATACACAACCTCATAGCCATCGCCGCACTGAAGCACCAGCTGCTCCAGCTCAGGTGTCTGCAAGGACTCTGCAGCCTCCAGCGCCGCAGCCTGAAAAACCACACAGGTGCCGCAGCTGCTGCTCAGACTACGCGGTACAGGCCGCAGCTGCGCCTGCCAGCCTCGCTCCACACAAAGATGCTGAAAACGCACCGCACCAAAATGCGAAAAAAACGTAGCAATATACTGCCTCATTTGCTCAAAGAAAGAGTAAACTCGCCGTTTGCCTCTGTCACCGCAACCTTGTAGCCCTGATGCTGCGCATAGCGCGTCACATTTTCCTTGGAAGTGTTATTATCCACGAGCACCTCATAGGCAGCCTCGCCGCTTATCATTGCCTGACGCGTCAAAATAACCGGCTCAGGACAGGAAAGACCTCTTGCATCAATAGTTTTCATAGCGTTCTCCTCACTTTTTATACGTATTCAGATAAGCAATCACTGTAACCACAGCAATGCCGATAACAACAGCTATCTGGCCGTTAGCAGTCGGGCCGTTGCCGCTGGAGGCCAGGCCAAAGTTATGCGCAAAGGCTGCACCCACGATAAAGCCAAGCAGCGTTACTGCACTGTCAGAGTTACCCTCGCCGGCCAGCACCAGCTGACGCATCGGGCAGCCGCCAAGCAGCACGCAGGCAAAGCCTGCCAAAAAGAGGCCCAGCACGTTCCACAGCGCATCAGTATGCGCAATCGGCTGCGCAGCAAAGCCAAGCTTGAAGAAGGCGCCGCCGGTTACAGAGGCCAGCACAATATTCGTAGCAGCGGCTGCCGCAACAACAGCTACAAAGCCCCACAGCATTTTTGTTTCTCTAAAGAGCACGAAGTCACGCAGGCCGGCAATCATGCAGAAGCGTGTACGCTGCGTCAGATAGCCGACTACTAAAGCAGCACCCAGACTCACAGCCACAGCTGCATGCTTAGCGCCGGGGCCGCCGCCAGCCTTCGTAAAGTGAATGAAGGCCGGTGCAGCAACGAGCAGCACCAGAAGCACAACAGCAATCACAGACATAATGCTGCCCTCAGCCGGCGTCATCTTATAGGTACGCTTCAGGCTGTAGCCACGGTTCAGGAAGAAAATTCCGGCATAAATGCCTGCCGCAAAGCCTACAAGACCAACGATAGCGTTCAAATCACCGCCGGCGATACGCAGCAGCATTCTGAACGGGCAGCCCAAAAACATCAGGCAGCCAATCATCGCAAAAAAGCCCAGTATAAAACGTGTCAGCGGAGAGCTGCCACCCTTCGGCACAAACTCGCCATGCAGATAAGCAGCAGCAAGAGCGCCCAGCACCAGACCGCTGATTTCCGGACGAATATACTGCACAGCCTTCGCTGCGTGCAGTCCAAGACCGCCTGCAGTATCACGCAAAAAGCAGGCAATGCACAGGCCCATGTTCGCCGGATTGCCAAAAAAAACAAGGATTGCTGCCAGCAGGCCTATGACTGCACCTGTTGCCACAATCGTTACTTGTTCATTCTTCATAAAAAGCCTCCTCAAATATTTTATCTACAAGAAGTATATCACAGCGCTCGCGCTTCTTCCAATATCATTTATAGATAAAGCAGATTGATTTATTAGCTTTTGCGATAAAAGTATGATAGAATATCCGTAACACAGGAGGATAAGCTTATGCAGCAAATTTATCTCGACAATGCCAGCACCACCTTCCCCAAGCCGCAGGTGGTTGCTGACGCCGTTTACCAATATATCACACACGCAGGCACCAACATCAGCCGCGGCACCTGCGCCACCAGCAGCGAAAGCCTAGTCTACACGACGCGTGAGCTGCTCTGCGATTTTTTCGGCGCAGAGGACAGTAAAAATGTAATTTTTACGAAGAATGTCACTGAAAGTCTGAACATCATCATCAAGGGACTGCTGCGCAGCGGCGACCATGTGCTTGTTTCCGCTATGGAGCATAACGCCGTCATGCGTCCGCTCCAGCAAATCGGCACAGAGCTTACGACAGACAACGCGCCTGCTGACGCCATCACCTTCAGCCGCATTCCCTGCGATGCGGAGGGCGCACTACGCCTGGACGCACTGCCGCAGCTTGTGCGCCCCAACACCAAGGCCATCATCATGACGCACGCCAGCAACGTCTGCGGCACAGTGCAGCCGCTCGCAGAGGTCGGCAGCTTCTGCCAAAAGCACGGCCTGCGCTTCATCGTCGACAGTGCGCAAAGCGCAGGCATCCTACCGCTCAATATGCAACAGCTGCACATCGACGCCCTCGCCTTCACCGGGCATAAGGGACTGCTGGCGCCACAGGGCATCGGCGGCCTGCTGCTGCGCGAGAATATCATTGACGAAATCACGCCGCTCATTGTCGGCGGCACCGGCAGCCTCAGTCATACAGAGCAAACACCGCGCTTCCTGCCCGACAAATTTGAAGCAGGCACGCTTAATCTGCCCGGTATCGCCGGCCTGCAGGCAGCGCTCACCTGGCTCAAGCAGCAGGGCCTTGAAAAAATCTGCACGCATGAGCTCACGCTGACGCAACAGCTTTTAGACGGACTGCGCCGACTTGAAGCGCAAGGACTGCTGCGTATCGTTGGCAAAAAGGACTGCAACGAAAGGCTCGGCGTCGTTTCTATCGCCACGGAAAAAATGGACATCGCAGAGCTGGCCTTCATCCTCGCAGATAAGTACGCCATCGCCACGCGCGTCGGCCTGCACTGCGCCCCGCAAGCCCACAAAACGCTCGGAACGTATCCCACCGGCACACTGCGCTTCTCCTTCGGCTGGCACAACACTGCCGCCGAGGTCAGCGCGGCCCTGCACGCCTTAAGCGAGGTGCTCAGCCATGGACTTTAAGCAGCTGCAAAGCTTCGTCACCGTCGTACAGGAGGAAAGCTTCACGCAGGCCGCCAGCAAGCTTTTTATCTCGCAGTCCACCATCAGCACGCACATCCGCCAGCTGGAAACTGCGCTCAACACCAAGCTTATTTTGCGCACAACCAAAAGCCTGCAAATCACGCCCAAGGGACGCGAGCTCTATGAATATGCCCAAAATATTCTCGAGCTCAAGGAGCGCATGCTGCAGGCCTGCTCCATCGAAAGCCAGCGCATCATCCACCTCGGTGCCTCCACCATCCCCTCGGCCTATATCCTGCCCAAGCTTCTGGCCGACTTCGGCAAACTGCATCCGGATATTTATTTTATTATTCACCAAAGCGACAGCCAGGGCATCATCAGCGGCCTCAAGGACGGTCTCTTCAACCTCGGCTTCATCGGCATGAGCTGCGAGGACAGCGACTTCTGCTGCCAGTCCTTCTGTAAAGACCGTATGGTGCTCATCACCCCTGTCAACGAGCATTTTCTGCGCTACAAGCAGCAAAAGGAAGTCGCGCTCACAGAGCTGCTGCGCGAGCCGCTCATCCTGCGCGAAAAGGGCAGCGGCAGCAAAAAAATGGCGGACAACTTTCTTGCTCACAGCGGTATCGCTGAGGACGAGCTGCAAATCATTGCCCGCGTCAATGACCAGGAGGCCATCAAAAACCTCGTCGCCAGCGGCATGGGCATTTCCATTATCTCAGAAAAGGCAGCGCACAACTTTTTGCAGGAAAAACGCCTGCTATCCTTCGAGCTGCCGCAGGACTTCTCCGAGCGCAGTCTTTACCTCATCTACCGCCAAAATTATCTGCTGCCCAGCTACGTCAAGGAATTCTTGAGCTTCATCAGCCAAAGCAAAATCTGAGCATAAAAAAAGCGAGTACGACAAAGATTTATCGTACTCGTTTTTTATATGCTTACTTAATAATCGTAACAGGAACGGTCGCATTTTCTACTACCGTCTGACTGACACTGCTACGGAACAGGCCCTCCAGAACGCCCATGCCTCTGCTGCCCAAAACTATGCCGTCGCAGCGCTGCTCGCTCGCAGCACGCAGAATGCTTTCGGCAATATTGTTGTCATTCTCCAACAGATAGGTGCAGTCAATGTTTTTGCCACTGAGCATCATATAAGCTGCCTCCAGCAGCTCATCACCAATCTGAGCACGCAGACAGTCGCCATCTACTTCCATAACAGGCTGAAATCGTTTGCCGGAAACCACCGTCATAATTACCAGGCTGCCACGCGTATAGCTGACAAGCTCGCAGGCATATTCCAGCGCTCTCCAGGAGTAATCTGTACCGTCAATCGGTACCAGTATATGCCGCAGCATTTTATTTGATAATCAGAACAGGTACATTTGCGTACTGAGAAACCTTGGAGCTTACGCTGCCAAGGAAGAATTCAGCAATACCGGAAAGGCCACGGCTGCCGATAACAATAGCGTCTGCCTCTAATTTTTTGCTCAAAGCAATAATGCGCTCGGACGGATGACCAACCTCCAGGTGGAACTGAGTCTTGCCTGCATAATTAGCCAGTCTTCCCTGTGCCATTTCCAAAACCTTGTCACCAATTTTTTCCAGCTCACTGTTGCCTTGACTTACAGTTGCATGGTCAAGAGGAACAGCCAAAAGAGCTGCATTGTTGTACGGTTGGATAACATTTACTACTTCCAGCTCGCTGCCAAATTTTTCACCAATTTCAACAGCGCTATTCAGCGCTCTCCAGGAGCCTTCGCTGCCATCAACAGGAACAAGAATTTTTTTAAACATTATGAAGCACCTCCACAGCAAATATTGCTTGATATTTTTTAGTTCAGAAGAACAATACTTCTTTACTATATTTATTCTGCATTATATGAAAAAATCCTGCTAAAATTATGCGCGACCGCGATTTTTTCTTCTTTCGTGAATACGCGCAGATTTTTTGCTGAATTTTTTCGGCTCATCTGCCATTCTAGCCATCTCCAGCGGGCTCTTCTTCTCCTCCTGCGCAGCAAAATTTTCGCCCTTGACGAAGCGATAATAAATAGCTACAGCAGCAATCAAAATCAGCGGCACACTGCCTACCATATAGCGGTACTCGCCGGAAGCAATCGTAATAAAGTCAAAGATAACGATGCAGGCAGGCACCAGCAGAATCTGGCTCATGCGGGCAAACATGCCCTCCTTGCCCATAAAGCGTACCACCATGCCATAAGCCAGAAAAGCTACGGCAAAGGATACAAAGGACATAAATACTAAAAACGCGAAAAACTCAAAGTTCATCTAACGAACTCCCTCCTTATTTATTTTCTGTAGCACGCCTGCCAATGACACGCGCTGCCCAGACACCGCTGGCGCTGGCCTGCGACAAGCCACGCGTAATGCCTGCGCCATCGCCAACAGCGAACATATTCGGCACCTTCGTTTCCAGATTGCTGTCCAGCTCGAGGCGTGCGCTGTAGAACTTCACCTCAACGCCATACAGCAGCGTATCAGCATTCGCCATGCCTGGAGCAATCTTATCGAGTGCGTAAATCATTTCAATGATATCATCTAAATGGCGTTTAGGCAAGACCAAGCTTAAATCTCCCGGCGTTGCCGACAGCGTCGGCTTGCAGAAGCTCTTGAGCATACGCTTCTCATTCGTGCGGCGGCCCTTGACCAAATCGCCAAAGCGCTGCACGAGCACGCCGCCGCCAAGCATATTGGAGAACGAGGCAATGCGCTTGCCATATTGCAGCGGCTCATGGAACGGCTCCGTGAACTTGCTGCTGACGAGCAGCGCAAAGTTTGTATTCTTGCTGTGCAGCTTCGGGTCGCGGAAGCTGTGGCCATTAACAGTGATAATGCCGTCCGTATTTTCTGCCACAACATAGCCATAAGGGTTCATGCAGAAGGTGCGCACCACATCATTATACAGCTGCGTGCGGTACAAAATTTTTGCTTCGTAAACCTCATCCGTGATATGCTTGAAGACCTCGGCAGGCACCTCCACACGCACGCCGATATCTACCTGATTATTGATAAAATCAAGGTCCATCTTGCGGCACTGCTCCGTATACCATTCTGCACCGGCACGTCCCGGTGCAGCAATCAGATAACGGCAGGCAATATTCTCGCCCTTGTTCAGCTCCAGACGGAACGAGCCGTCCTCCTCACGGCAGATTTCTTCAACAGCAGTATTACAGCGGATTTCAACCTTATCCTGCAAGAACTTATGAATATTCTCCATGATAATCAGATTATTTTCTGTACCCAGATGGCGCACCTTGGCGTTCAGCAGATGCAGGTCATATTTCAGCGCCTGAATACCTATCTTGCTGTTCTTCGTCGTGAAATATTCTCCGGGAGCACCGTGACGGCAGTTCAGCTCATCGACATAATCAATCAGCTCAATAACCTTATCCTCCGGCAGATACTCGTTCAGCCAGCCGCCAAACTCCGTCGTAAAATTATACTTGCCGTCAGAAAAAGCTCCGGCACCGCCAAAGCCGCGCATAATGCTGCACGGATTGCAGTTGATGCAGTGGTCAACCTTCTTCGCCGCCAGCGGGCAGAAGCGCTTTTCAATCGCATTGCCGGCCTCCAGCATCACAACCTTCAGCTGCGGATATTTCAGCACAAACTCATAGGCCGCAAAAATCGCTGCCGGGCCGCCGCCAATAATCGCTACATCGTACATAAAAATTCTCCTCTCAAATCTTCCCTAAGGAATAAGCATGTTGTCGCAAGAAAAAACCGCAGCTCAGGCATCAACTGCGGTTATATTCGGATATGCATTAGTCATTCAGCTGTTTTTTGATATAGCTGGGAACAACGCCCTTGTTCTCAATGCTGCGGAAGCCCTTATAGCCCTGCTCACGCATATAGTCAGTCACCATATACGTTGCTTCCTCTACGAGCACCAGCGCATGCGTAGCGTTTTTCTCCAGAAACGGCAAAATCTTTTCGATGTTTTCACGCTCGTCAACAATCTCGACAATAATCGGATAGTTGGCGTTGCCGCTGATCAAAGTGTTGACTGCACGCCCCACGCCACGCAGATTAGCTGCATAGCCTTCAATGCCGCGGCTTACAGTGCCTCCGGCCAAGCCAAGTCTGCGCGCTTCACGCAAAATCGCTTTATACAGCGGAACATCCTCAAATAATACATCTTCACCAGTATATACCTTTAAGAAGGTAGTTTTCTTAAATTCCAAAGCCATGAATAACACCTCCATGAATCTTCTTGCAGCTTATTATAACATATAATTCGCCAGCCGTGTAAGTAAATCCTGCGAGAGACTCTGGCAAATATGTAAATTGTAAGGAATGCAACATAATATGCGCAGCAAAAATTTTTCTCTTGTCATCTCCTGCAGAATATTTTATGATATAGAAGGGAAATCCCCAACAATCGCAATCACGAAAGAAGGTATATACATGTCTACATTAGCAACTAATCTTATCGGCACTGCCACCACCACCGTAACCGCAGCCAACATTGCTGCGACCATGAAAAGCGGCTCGCTCGCAGTTTTCGCTACGCCTGCAATGTGCGCTCTCATGGAAGAGGCTGCCTGCGCAGCTGTCAACGCGCACATGGACGAGGGCGCTGGCACCGTCGGCATCAGCCTGAGCATCACGCACGACCGCGCTACGGCAATGAATGACACCGTCACCGCCACCGCCAAGCTCATCGCCATTGACGGCCGCAAGCTCACCTTCGAGGTCAGCGCGGCAGACAGCAAGGGCACAATCGGCAAGGGCACGCACGAGCGCTTCATCATCGACAACGAAAAATTCATGGCCAAAGTAAATAAATAAGACGAAAGGCTTGGAGATTAGGCACGCGACCTTTTCTCCAAGCCTTTTTTATATCCGTTATTTTACTTCTGCCAGCAGGCTCTTGATATCAATTTTATTTTTCTGCATACCCATGAGCAGCAGGAAGTCCTGCGTTTCCTCAAGGTCCTTGATATCCTTTTCGGTAATCTTCGTGCTGAAATCATACCACGGAGCCATAATCTTTACCTCTTCCAGCGTCAGGCCGGTTTCCTTCGCCGTAAAGCCAAAGGCCTTCTCCTGCTCCTTATTCATGAAGTCGATGTTCTGCTGATGAATAGCAAGATATTTCTTCACAACCTCAGGATGCTCCTTCAGCAGCTTGCCGCTGACACCGATAACAATCGTTGCATCAACAAGGCCTTCACCGTTGCACAGCACGCGGGCGCCAGCCTTTTGCGCACGCAGAACGTCCGCACCGGCAACCAGTGCTGCGTCTGCTTCACCGCTCATCAGCGCGTTCACGCTTGCCGGAATGCCCAAGGAAACAAAGTTTACAGCGTCAGGCTTCAAGCCCTCTTTATTCAGTGCAGCCACCAGAATCTGGTGCAGAATCGTGCCCTTCGGACCGGCAACCTTCTTGCCCTTCAGGTCAGCCGCAGTTTTAATCGCCGGATCCTTCACCATAATGTTGAAGGCCTTCGGCGCACGGCTATAAATGCCCACAACCTTCACATCGACGCCATTAGACGCTGCCAGAATCGCACTCGTGCCACCTAAAGCACTGCACACATCCAAGCTTCCGGAAGCAAGCGCTTCGGTCTGCTTAGCGCCGGAGTTGATTTCCGGGAAGGTCACGGTAATCTTATCCTTGCCAAACTCCTTCACCAGAGTCTGGTTATTTTTGTCGACAATACTCGGGATGTTCAAAGGCGACTTAACATACGTAACCTTTAAATCCTTCACTGGCGGCGCTGCCGCCTCCTTTTTTTCACCTGCGCAGCCAGTGAGCAGAGTGAATGCTGTTAAAACACTTAAGCCTAAGGCAATGAGTTTTTTGTTCATATCTTATGAACTCCTTTCGTACCTGCAGCCGCAGCTGTTTCTTACAGTTGTAATTACAGTGCTTGCAATATTTTTTGCCGCAGCAATTGAAAATCGCTGTCTGCTGCCTGCCGCGGTTTGGGCAGCAAAACAGGCACATCATTTTTGACAGTGCCACTATCCATTATAAGGATTCTGTCCGCCAAAAGCAAGGCTTCCTCCACATCATGCGTAACAAAAATTATTGTTTTGCGCTGCTTTTTATATAAATCCAGCAGTGTCTGCTGCAAGCCCTGACGCGTAAAATAATCCAGCGCACTAAAGGGCTCATCCATCAAAATTACATCAGGATTATAAAAAAGCGTACGTCCCAGCGCAGTACGCTGTGCCATACCGCCGCTCAGCTCGTGCGGATATAAATTTTCGCAGCCCTCCAGACCAAGCTGCTGCAAAAGCTGCGGCAGCACCTTCGGCTCCAGCGCTTTGTCTGCACGCGCCGCCAAGGTGATATTCTCCGCCACCGTCAGCCACGGCATCAGCCTTGCCTCCTGAAAAACAGGCGCCAGCCGCAAGCCGTCCGCAAGCTGCACGCAGCCGCTGTCCGTCTGCTCCAAGCCGCCCAGCACACGCAGCAGCGTCGTCTTGCCGCAGCCGCTGCGTCCGACGATGCAGGTGAAGCTGTGCTGAGCAAAGCTCAGGCTCGTAGGCAGCAGTGCCTGCTTTTCGCCATAGCTTTTGCTAATATTTTCTGCTGTAAGTGCAGCCTCCACGCTCTTCGCCTCCTTCGTCATCTTCTCCGCCACGGAAATAATCTGTCCAGCACAAGCAGGAAAAGATAATCTATCACCGTACCTACAATGCCAATCGCCAGCATACCGACCAAAACGATATCCGGCCGCGACATCTCCTCTGCATCAAGAATAAGATAGCCGATGCCTGCCGATGCCGCAATCAGCTCCGCGCCTATCAGCGCACGCCAGCTATAGCCTAAGGCGAGCTGCATGCCGACAGCAATCGCCTCCAGCGCCGCCGGCAGGCGAATATAACGGATACACTGCCACTTGCTGAAATGCAGCGCTGTGCCCACCTCCAGCAGCTTCTTATCCACATTATGCACACCGCTGTAGGTGTTTAAAAACATCGGGAAGAACGACGCCAGCACAATAATCGTCAGCTTCGACGCCTCGCCGATGCCTGCCCAAAGAATAATCAGCGGCACAGCAGCCAGCGGCGGCACATGACGCAAAAACTCCAGCAGCAGCCAGCAATATTCGTCAAAGCGGCGGCTCTGGCCACAAATAACGCCTAACGGCAGCGCCAAAGCACATGACAGCGTGAAGCCAAGAAAGACACGCCTGAGGCTGACCGCCAGATGTGTAAGCAGCACGCCGCTCGTCAGCAGCTCAATCGCCTCACGCGCCACCTGCGCCGGCGGCGGCAGCAGATACGGACTAAAAAGCTGCCTGCTGCACGCTATCTGCCACAGGCACAGCAGGCAGAGCGGCAGCAGCAGCCCTCGCAAAATTTTCTTCAGCATATGCGCCTCGTCATCTTATCGTCACCGTCAAGGCTTCATTTTCCTCCGCAGCATCCTGCAAAACCTGCAGAAGCTGCTCGCCATACCAGCCCAAATGCGCCTCATCTGCGATTGCCGCAGGCACAACAAGCTCGGTCGCCGCGTCAAGCTCCGTCAGGCAGTCATATAAGGCATCAAGATTCGCGCCATAATAAACCGGCAAAGCCAGCACGCTGCGCAGATAATTATGCAGCGCAGGCACGCTCTGCATATGCGCCAAGTCCAAAGTTATTGTTTTCATGCTCTTCCCTTACCTTCCATACATCTGCGTAAAATTGTTATAATGGTCGCCTGTATAATAAATCAAGCCGTCATTAGAGAACACAATACGTTTTGAATTTCTGTTTCCCTTGACATAATCAATATCGCATTCCTTCCAGCTGCGTCCATTTTTATCCGGCAGCTTCTTTTCGTAGTTGCCGTAGCGGTCGCCGCCGATAGACTTGCCCGGAGCAACCTTATCCAAGGTGCCCTTAGTCTGCCAGCCCAGCTTCTTGGCCTCTTTTTTTGTGATATAGTTGTGCGGCAGATGCTTATACTCGTTGATATAAGCAGCGACGTGCTCCTTGTCGGTATAAGCAGCGCTCTCTCTGATTTTCAGCTTCTTGTCGTTGCCGCGGGTATCAATATTTTGCTTGCTCGGCTTTTGCGCACTCGTCGTCACCTGCGTACCCTGCGCAGAATTATCCTTCGCAGGTGCTTTATCGCTGCCGCAGCCTGCCACTACACTGACGCTGATAAGCAGCGCCAGAAAAAATGCTAAAATTTTTCGCATAGAGATGCTCCTTTCGGTTTTCTTCTCATTATATCACATACAAAAAACTGGCGCACATTCCGCATACGCCAAAAACGACGAAAAAATTCACAGCTACTTTCTTGAAAAAATTCACGCTTCGTGTTATATTATAAGCAGAAAGACAACCGCCCACAAGGTGGGTTGCCGCTCTAGATTTGGTTCGAAAAGCCGCCTCTTAGCTTGCAAATTACAGAGGCGGTTTTTCTATGTCCGCAACGGTTACTTTCTGTTCTGAAAAATGAACGTCAGCAATGCCACGATAAAAATTCCAAAGGACATTAAGTCCTGAAAGCTGAAATATACCATAGACATCACCTCCATTCCGAAGAATTTTGGCAATGCCACCCTGCAACACGGTCGTCTAAAAAATATTTTATCATAAGAAAGCAAAACATACAACGAACAAGCTGTGAAGTTTGCCGTTGTATGTTTTTTATTTTCTATATCTCGTTTATCTTACGTCCCTGCCATGCGTATAAACAGGCAGCAGCTTAGGCGACAGCTCGCCCTGCACGCCCGCAGCCTTTTCCTCTTCAGCATAACGGCGTACATGCTCCAAGCTCAGCTTGCCCAAGCGTACGTTCTTCGCTGCTGCGGCAGCCTTCGTTCCGGCAATACGGCCAAAGACGATGATGTCCAGCAGGCTGTTTCCCATCAGACGGTTTGTGCCATGAATGCCGCCCACAGCCTCGCCTGCAACGAACAGGCCCGGCAGCTTGGTTTCTGCATCCTTGTCGATAAGAATACCGCCGTTTTGGTAGTGCAGCGTCGGATAAATCAAAATCGGCTCCTTACGCAAATCAATACCAAACTTTGCATACATGCGCAGCATCCCCGGAATGCTCTTCGCAATCGTGCCCTCGCCATGCAGCATTTCAATCAGCGGCGTATCCAGCCACAGCGCCACGCCGTCGAGCGCCTTCACGCCCTTGCCCCGAGCCGTACACTCGCGGATAATAGACGCAGCCGCCACATCACGCGTTTCCAGCGGATGCATAAAAATCTCGCCCTCGCTGTTAACGAGCTGCGCACCAATAGAGCGCACCTTCTCAGTAACCAGCGCACCGTAAATCTGCGCCGGATAAGCAACACCGGTCGGATGATATTGGATAGCGTCAGCATAAATCAGCGGTGCTCCGGCACGATATGCCATAACAAGACCGTCCGCAGTCGCGCCGTAATGGTTCGAGGTTGGGAAACCCTGATAATGCAGACGGCCAGCACCGCCCGTAGCCATGATTACGCATTTTGCACGCACAACCTTGTACTCCTGCGCGTCAAAATCCCACAGCACTGCACCAGCAGTTTTGCCCTCTTCATCCAGCAGCAGCTCAACTGCAGGCGCAAACTCTAGCACAGGAATGCCGCGGTTTTGCACCTCGTCGCGCAGCACACGCATAATCTCTGCACCGGTATAATCGGCGCAGGCATGCATACGCTTACGGCTCGTGCCGCCGCCATGCGTCGTCACCATCGTGCCGTCCTGCTCCTTGTCGAACATAACGCCCAGCTTGCTCAGCCAGTCAATTGCCAGCGGTCCGTTGCTTACCAGCTCCTCCAAAAGCTCCGGAATATTTTTGTAGTGACCGCCGCCAAAGGCATCCAGATAATGCTGTGCCGGAGAATCGTTGCCCTTATCCGCAGCCTGAATACCACCCTCAGCCATCATGGTGTTGGCATCGCCCATGCGCAGCTTCGTCACTACGAGGACATTTGCGCCGCCGTTATGCGCTTCCAGCGCCGCGGACGCACCAGCGCCGCCGCCGCCGATAACCAGCACATCAACGTCATAGTCCACTTTTTCTAAATCCAGCTCTACATCCTGAAGGCGGCTTTTGCCCTCCAGCAGCTGTGCCAGCTCTACCGGCACCTTCTGTCCCTTGTTCGGACCAACCTCCAGCACCTTGAAACCCTTCGTGCTGTAGTCAGGATGGAACTCCTTGAGCAGTTTCTCCTTTTCCTCTGCCGTAAAACGCTCGATAGAAGCGTGCAGACGCTGGGCACGAGTAGCTTCAACCTTCGCCATAGATTTCAACATATCTTCAGTAAATGCGCTCACCTTTCTGCACCTCCTTATTTTTCAATCTCACGCTTATTATACAGGTCTTTGATTTCATCCAAAGGCATCTGCTTCAGCTTTTCCAGCAGCGTTACATAATCGCCGTTCTCGATTTCGGCCACACGCTGAGCCAGATGCTCGCACTTCGGCGCAATATATTTGCCCGTCAGGCGACGGCACAAAAGGCCGACAGCGCTATGACTGATTTGCGCCGGGCAGCGAGATGCACAGATATTGCAGCCCACGCAGTCAAACGAAGCATGCGCTGCCTTTTCATATTCACCGCGCTGAGCATAAGCAATATACTGCATAACATTCAGGCCCTGCGGACAGCCCTTAGTGCAGGCGTTGCAGCCAATGCAGCTAAAAATCTCCGGATAAAGCTGACCGACAATATTATCGCTCGCCTTAATCTCTTCAATATTAAAGGTGCGCTTGTTGAGCGGGAAGGAATCAATCTTGCCCACGCACATGCCATCCTCCACCTTCGTCTGGCAGGAAAGCACAACCTTCAGCTCCGTGCTGCCCTGCAAACGATAAATAACAGCGCAGGCACCGCAAAAACCGCTGCGGCAGCCACAGCCGCGAATCAGCTTAAAGCCTGCATATTCCATGGCATCCATAATGGTCAGGGTTGCCGGGACGCTGTACTTTTTGCCCAGCAGATAGACAGTTACCATTTGTTCCATATGTTTTTGCTCCTTATATTTCTTCTCCAAAAAAAATTAATACTCGTCCGGCATCTCGTCCAGCTCATCGCAAGTAAATACCGGTCCATCCTTGCACACATACTTCTTGCCGATATTGCAGCGACCGCACTTGCCCACGCCGCACTTCATGCGCAGCTCCAGCGTCGTATAAACCTGCTTCTTCTCAAAGCCCATCTCAATCAGCGCCGCCAGGCACAGCTTAATCATAATCGGCGGACCGCACAGCAGCACCGTCTTATCCGGCGTAAACTTCAGGTCCTTCAGGAAATTCGGCACAAAGCCGACATTGCCCGTCCAGCCCTCCTGCTCACGGTCAATCGTCAGATGCACGCGCGTATCCTTCTGCGCCGGCCAAGCCTTTGTCAGCTCATCATAGCGCACAAAATCTTCCTTGCTGCGTGCGCCATAGACGATATCAATGCTGCCGTAATCCTCACGCTTATCCAGCATATAATTGATGACGCTGCGCAGCGGTGCCAGACCAATGCCGCCAGCGATAAAGAGCAGGTCCTTGCCTTTTAATTTATCCTCAACGGGGAAATGATTGCCATAAGGCCCGCGCACAGCAATCTGCTGCCCCGGCTCAATATCAAAATGCAAAAAGTTCGTAATCGAGCCGCAGCGTTTAATGCTGAACTCCATATATTTTTCGTTCGTCGGTGACGAGGTTATAGAAAAAATCGCCTCGCCCTTGCCGGGAACAGAAAGAATAGCGCATTGTCCCGGCAGATGCTCAAACAGCTTACCGCCGCCGATTTTCTCCACGCGGAAGGTTTTCACATCAGCCGTTTCCGTACAGATATCGGTTACCACGCCAATCTGCGGAATCAAGGTATCCTGACAATTACACATCCTGCTTCACCTCCGCTTTCTCTAAGGCCTTGGCAACCTTCACGATATTCAGCTGCACCGGACATTTTTGCAGGCAGCGGCCGCAGCCTACGCAGGCATATTCGCCCTCATTGTTCTCCGGGAAATAAACCAGCTTATGCATATAACGCTGACGGAAGCGCTCCAGCTTCGTCTTACGCGGACTGCCATGTGCCATCAGCGTAAAATCCTTCGCCATGCAGCTGTCCCAGCAGCGATAGCGCTGCGTGCGCTCCTCTGTCTCCTGATAATCACGGATATCATAGCAGTGACAGGTCGGACACACATAGGTGCAGGTGCAGCAGGACAGACAGCCTGCCGACAGCTGCTCCCAAGCCTTGCTTTGGAAAACCTTCAGCTCGTCCTTCGTCAGCTCATCGTTGACCTTAAAGCTATGCAGCGGCAGAGCGCTTAAAATTTTCTGCGTCTGCTCCTGTTGCTCTTGTACTGCCTGTGCGCCTACGTCGCCAGCCTCTGGCAGCAGGCCGCTCGCTGCCAGCTTCACTGTCAGCTCCTCGCCCTTCGCCGTTGCCGCCTGCCAATATAAAGCGTCAGCGGCAAGCAAGGTCTGCACGTCTGTCTCCGGCGCCGCTGCTTCAATGCCAAACGCATGGCAGAAGCAGGTTTCCTCAGGAGCAGAGCAGCCCAGACCGATGAGCACGCAGCTTTCACGGCGTGCCTGATAATATGTATCAACAGGCGCTTTCAAAAACACCTTATCTAAAATTTTAAAGCTGCGCGCATCGCAGGCACGCACGCCCATAACAATCGTTGTGCCAGCTGGCGGAACATTCTGCTCCAAGGCCAGCTCCTTGCCGCTCGTCTTAAATGTCAGCAGATTTTCTACCTGCGGAAAGAACACATCCTTCGCGCTACGGCTCGTCAGCGGCGACTCCAGCGCCGGCTGCACGCCCTCGCGATATTGCGCAAAGTCGACACGTCCGGCCTTATCTGCACAGGGCAGCAGCAGCGTCCCGATATTCTGCAAAGCTGCATATAACTCAGGCAGCTTGTCCTTCGCTATCTTATACATGCTGCGCCCTCCCTTCTACTGCGCTGTTCGCCTCCGGGTCATTTTGCTTGAAGCTGACCTGCGGCGCCGGCGTTTCGCTGTCCGCACCAGCCTGATACTGACCGTAGAAGCTGTTGATATCCTTCATAAACTTCATGTTCAGCAGCTCCAGATGAATTCCCTGCGGACAAACGCGCGCACATTCACCGCAGCCAGTGCAGCGTCCGGCAACGTGGAACGCACGGATGATATGATACATCTGCTCCTCCACCTCGTCCGCATACGCCTTACCGGCAACCGGAGCGTCCGGCTTATCAAAAATGCACTGCTCACAGCTGCACGCCGGGCAGATATCGCGGCAGGCATTGCAGCGGATGCACTTCGACAGCTCGCTCTGCCAGAAGGCAAAGCGCTCCTCCGCGCTCATCGCTTCAATCTCCTTGACCTTAGCGAACTTGTCGCCGGTAAACTGCGGCACAGGCAGCGGCTCGCCCAGCTCCTCGTCCGCAATTTTATAAGCAGCGCCCTTGCACATCACGCACTTGTTCAACAGCACGTCAGCCTTCGCCAAACGCTTTTCGCCATAGGCAGTGCTCACAACAACCTCGTCGCCGTCCACACTCACGCCGATAATGCCCTTAGCTCCGGCAGCCTTAAGCTTTTTGATATCCAGCATACCGCTACACGGCGTACCGACTGCATAAACAAGCTCACGCTTAATGCGGTTATCCTTGAGCAGCTGGTTCACGCCATAGGTATCGCAGGGCTTCAGGAAAACAGCCGTCTTCTTGCCTGCATGACTTGTTTCAATTAAATATTTGCAGAGATTGGCAGGGCAGAACTCGTTATAGACAAGCTTGTCGCACTCGTCCGCACTGCTTACGGCAGCAGGCGCATTATCGTAAAAGAATTCGCCAGCCTGCCATGCCAGCACACGCTCCACCGTGCCCTCTGCCAGCAGCTCAGCTGCACGCTTTTGTAGCAGCTTTTCTATTTTTTGCATCGCAAATCCCTCAACTTTACATTCTCACCTAATGCCGCAATATGCTCGGCAAAATCATTCATAACCTGCGCAAAGCGTGCGCCCTCAGCCGCACTCACCCATTCCACGCGGAAGCGTTCGCCGGCCACACCCAGATAATCAAGCATGCTGAGCAGCAGCGTCATGCGACGGCGTGCATAATAATTGCCTGTCGAATAATGGCAGTCACCGGGATGGCAGCCGCACATGATAACGCCGTCCGCTCCACGCTGAAAGGCACGCAGGATAAACAGCGGATTCACCCTGCAGGAGCAGGGAACCTTGATAATCTTTATATTAGCAGGATACTGCTTGCGTGCCGTTCCGGCGCCGTCCGCTCCGGCATAGCTGCACCAGTTGCAGCAGAACGCCACGATTTTCGGTTCAAATTGCTTCTTCTCTAGCATAATGCATCCACCTCTGCCAGAATTTGTTGATTAGTAAAGCCCTGCAAATCCATAGCTCCGCAAGGGCAGGCTACCGTGCAGGCACCGCAGCCTTGGCACAGCGCCTGATTAACAACGGCAACAGTACGCGTTTCGCGCACGCCAAGCTTCGTAATAACCTGCTTGCTCTCGCCAGTAATCGCGCCGTAGGGGCAGACATGCGTGCAAGCCAGACAGCCGCTGCAAATGCTCGTATCGCACTGTGCAGTGCAGGGGTTCGTCAGCAGCTTGTCCTTCGCCAGCAGGCCGACAACCTTTACCGCCGCCGCACCGGCCTGCGAAACAGTTTCCGGAATATCCTTCGGACCTTGGCACACGCCGCTCAGGAAGATGCCTGCCGTCGGACTTTCTACCGGACGCAGCTTCGGATGCGCCTCTACATAAAAATCATCATTGTCGATGCTTGCCGTCAGCATTGTTGCCAGCTTACGCGCATCAGGTGAAGGCTGTACGGCTGTCGCCAGCACCACCAAATCAGGCTTCAGCATCAGGTGACGACCGCTGTTCAAATCGCTGGCGAAAACGGTCAGCTTACCATCGCCGTCGACAACAACCTTGCCCACCTGACCACGTACATAATGCACGCCGTATTCCTCTACCGCACGGCGCTGGAACTCGTCAAAGCCCTTGCCCGGAGTGCGCACATCTATATAGAATACAGTTACATCAACATCGGGATATTTTTCACGGATGTACATCGCATGCTTGGCATTATACATGCAGCAGATTTTGCTGCAATAGCTCTTGCCGCGGCCGCTCACATCACGCGAGCCGACGCAGGAAACGATGATAACCTTTTTCGGCTCCTTTCCCGTCGACGGGCATACAAGATGACCTTCAGTCGGTCCCGCCGCATTCGTCAGGCGCTCCAGCTCCAGCGAGGTGATAACGTCCTTGCTGGCGCCGTAGCCATACTCGCCAAACTTGTCGAGCGGCATCGTTTCGAAGCCTGTTGCCAATACGATGGCACCATATTTTTCTGTAATCAGCTCGTCCTGCTGCGTATAATCAATTGCACCGGCCGGGCAGACCTTCGAGCAGATACCGCATTTGCCTGTCTTGAACTTGATGCAGGCCTCACGGTCGATAACCGGAACCTTAGGAATGGCCTGCGCAAAGGGAATATAAATCGCGCCACGATTCTTCAAGCCCAAATCGAACTCGCTCGGAGTTTTGCGAGACGGACATTTTTCCGTGCAGATACCGCAGCCGCTGCACATATCAGCCTTCACGCTGCGTGCCTTTTTGCGAATCGTCACGTCAAAATTGCCCACGAAGCCGCTCACGCTGTCCAACTCGCTATAGGTATAGAGCGTGATATTTTCATGATTAGCCGCATCCACCATCTTCGGCGTCAGAATGCAGGCTGAGCAGTCAAGCGTCGGGAAGGTTTTATCGAGCTGTGCCATACGGCCGCCAATCGTCGGCTCCTTCTCCACAATATCGACCTTATAGCCGGCCTCTGCTATATCCAGCGCCGTCTGAATGCCCGCGATACCGCCGCCGATAACCAGCGCACGCTTCACCACCTGGCTTTCGCCCGGCTTCAGCGCTCCGTTAAAGCGCACCTTAGCGATAGCGGCCTTGGCCAATTTAATCGCCTTCGCTGTCGCTTCTTCCTTATCCTTCAATACCCAGGAGCATTGCTCACGGATATTGGCAATCTCTACCATGTAGGGATTAATCCCCACGCCCTCCGCACATTTGCGGAAGGTTGCCTCGTGCATACGCGGCGAGCAGCTGCACACAACAAGTCTGTCCAGCTTATAATCTGCCACAGCCTTGCGAATCAGCTCCTGCCCCTGCTCCGAGCACATATATTTATAATCAATGGCATAGGCAACGTCCGGAATCTGGCGTACTGCCTCAACCACCTGGGCAACATCTACCGTGCCGGCGATGTTGCTGCCACACCAACAAACAAAAACACCTATCTTTTGCACGTAGCTTCCCCCTATTTATTATATTTTCTAAACGCTGCCACTAAAAGCTGCTGCGGCATATCGCTCGGATAATGCTCCAGACTTTCGGCAGCCAGCTTGTTTTTGCCCTGCTGACGAATCTGCAGCAGACGCAACGCCTCCATAATGCGTGCCGGACTAACGCCGCGCGGACAGCGCTCCTCGCACGCCATGCACGACAGGCACTTCCACGGCGACTCAGCTGCCAGCAGCTCGGACGCATGGCCATTATTCAGCTCCCACACTACGCGGTGAGGCAGAAGGTCCATGTTCAGGGCTGCAGCGCAGTTCGCACTGCAGCGGCCGCACTGCATACAACGGCGCACGTCGGTAGCGGCAAGACGCAGAATATCCTTTGTCAATTGCTTTTCATCAACGACCATTATTCTGCACCTCCTTCGCCACCGGCAACTCCCAGCGCTTCAGCTAACAGCTCCGTAAAATAGCGTGTCGGCACGCAGCCTGCTGCATCATTCGCCGTAAGATTATAGGCACACAGTGGGCAGGCCGTAACCAGCTCCTGCGCACCGCAGCTTGCAGCATTAGCCTTGATTTCGCTGACAAGCAGCTCGCACTGCGCCTTGTTCTCCAGCGCCAGATAGCCGCCGCAGCACTCATTGCGCATGCTGTACATAACAGGCTCTGCACCTAAGGCCTTGATAAGCTTCTCCATAATAGCTGGACTCTCTACGTCATCAAGGGCCAAAACCGCTCCCGGTCTAAGCAGCATACAGCCATAATACGCACCAACTCTGCGTTCCTTAAGCGGATGGCTCACCAGCTGCGCCAGCTTTTCCCAGCCGACCTCGTCACGTAAAACCTCAAGATAATGTAAAACCTGCGTCTCACCGGCATAAGGCTCTTCTAATTGCAGATAATTATTCACCTTGCGGCGTATATCTGCATTCGTCGCCATATCGTGATTCACACGTTTTATAACATGGTAGCACGCGCTGCACAGCGTCACAAGCACGCCGCCATTCGCACGCGCAGCCACCAGCGCACGCACTGCACTCAAACGCTCGGCAATAGCATCGGGTGCCATCGGATAAACAGCGCCGCAGCACTGCCACTCCGGCAGCTCCACCAGCGGAAAGCCCAGCACCTCAGCACAGCGTCGTGCCGCCATATCCAGCTGCTTCGCCTTCGTCGACAGCGTACAGCCAGGATAATAATTATAAATCATCGTCTTTCCCTCCTTCGCAAAGGATATAAAACAACCTTGACCTAAAATTGCTTTATACATGTATTCTACATTAAAACGGAAAATACTGCTAGTAGAAAAATAAAATTTTCTGATTCTATTGTGAATATACGCTCACCTATAGCTTCCTATAAGTGTAATTCTCTTTACACAAAGTGGTTTTTCTTCAAGCGCCAGTAAAAAACACTTGCATAATCATGAAAATAAGAGTTATACTGTAAGCAAGGATAACTCCGATAAACCAATGTTGGTTCGTCGGAGTTTTTTCGTTTTATACTTTATTTTATTCTGAGGGGTGAATAATTATGAAAAAAACACTAACAGCAGCCGCGGCTGATGAAGGCTTCTTCAAGAAGTACGGCTTTTATCTGGCGCTGCTTGTCCTCTGCGTCATCATCTCCCTGCCTACGCCTGACGGTCTTTCCGTTGCCGGACATCGTATGCTTGGCATCATGGTCTTTTCCGTCATCGTCTGGGCAACAACGGCCATCTCCTATCCGGTCAGCGCCGGCGTCATTATTGCGCTCATGGCTCTATTAATCGGCTTTGCGCCTAACCCGGCAACTGGAAAAATCTTCGGCACTGCCGCCGGTCTTGCCATGGGCCTCAAGGGCTTTTCCAGCACTGCCTTCTGCCTTGTCGGCGCAGCCTTGTTTTTAGCTGCCGCCATGACCAAGACAGGTCTGGACAAGCGTATTGCGCTCACTGTTTTATCAAAGCTCGGTACAAAATCTAATCACGTTGTCATAGGCGTTATCTGCTGCGGCTTTATCCTCAGCTTCTTCGTCCCCAGCACGACAGCACGTGTGGCCTGCCTAGTGCCCATCGTTCTCGGCATGATTAGCGCCTTCGGCGTACCGCTTAAAAGCCGCTTTGCCGGCATGCTCATGATCACCGTTGCACAGGTCGACAGCGTTTGGAACGTCGGCATCAAAACGGCGGCTGCGCAGAACATGGTTGCCGTAAACTTCATCCGCACCCAGCTTGGCGTAGATATTTCCTGGATGGACTGGTTCATCGCCGCAGCGCCCTTTGCTATTCTGATGAGCTTTGCACTTTACCATGTCATGATGTTCCTTATGCCTCCGGAAATCAAGGAAATCCCAGGCGGCAAGGAAACCGTCAAAAGGCTTTTAGCCGACATGGGCAAAATCACGACTAACGAAATCAAGCTGCTCGTCATCTCTATCTGCCTGCTTATTTTATGGACGACAGAGAAAAAGCTGCACGTAATTGACACCTCCACCACGACGATGGTCGCTATCACCCTGCTTATGCTGCCCAAAATCGGCGTTATGCAGTGGAACGAGGTTGTCAACAAAATTAACTGGGGTACTGTTGTCCTCTTCGGCGTCGGCATCTCCCTCGGCAGTGCGCTGCTGTCTACGAAGGCTGCCACCTGGCTGGCAAATGTTATTGTCTCCACCTTCGACCTCGCAGACTCCACAACGCTCACGGTTCTGGCAATCATGGCACTGTTTTTGATTATCGTGCATATGGGCTTTGCCAGCGCCGCCGGTCTTGCCTCTGCCATTATTCCCATTATCATCTCCGTCTTGCAGCAGCTCAAAACTCCTGGTGTCAATGTCATCGGCATGACGATGATTCTGCAATACGTTGTCAGCTTCGGCTTCATCCTGCCTGTCAACGCGCCGCAAAACATGATTGCCTACGGCACGAACACCTTCGAAGTGCGTGACTTCGTGCGCAGCGGCATCCCTCTGACGCTCATCGGCTTCGCGCTCATCATGCTGCTCGGCAGTACCTATTGGAAATGGCTGGGTTTGGTATAAAAACAGATAAATATTTATAGCTAAAAACCACCTTATATACTACACAATCGCAGCATATAAGGTGGTTTGCTTTTTACATTTAAATTGTCGTTTTCCTTGCCGCTTCTACGA
>ERZ1026901.54-NODE-54-length-98998-cov-7.830953_pt1 | contig 98998 bp, 85 predicted proteins | sample MGYA00380179_ERZ1026901 | MGnify/ENA primary metagenome ERZ1026901 (study PRJEB33269, sample SAMEA4719815) | human gut metagenome | biome: human-associated habitat; feature: organic feature; material: feces | place: Cameroon | collected 2013-10 ... | reverse complement strand
GTATGCACGGTGGTGTGAGAGGACGGCGGCTAATCACCGCCTCCTACTCGATTAACAGGGAATTCCGAGAACTTCTCCATTACACAAAAGGCACTCACAGTTGGGTATTTAGGGGTTGCAAAACGATAGGGGTTGTTCTATACTTTCAAGAAGAAAGGGAGGAACACAATATGAAAAAGCATATGAAAGGAAAGAAAATCGCGCTTTTAGCAGGAATCAGCACACTCTGTCTGACGTTTCCGTCATTCGCCGGCGAGCTTGTAAAAGATACGGCAGGAACCTGGTATCGCAACGATGATGGGTCCTATCTGCAGAATGAATGGCATCAGGAAGAAAATGGCGATTGGTATTTCTTCGGTAAAGACGGATATGCGGTCACCGGAGTCGTTCAGGGAGATCTGGCGCGTTATATCATGGATCCGGACGGCGTTATGTATACGAATGTAAACGTTCAGCTGGACAGCCAGTATTATCATGCGGATGAGTATGGAATCCTCCTGCCGATGAAGGCCACAGAAGGCTGGATCCTCACGAATAATGGCTGGATATATCGTGAGAATAAAAACACGATCCTTCGCAGTGAATGGAAAGAAAAGAACGGCAAATGGCTGTATCTTGGAGAAGATGGGCTTGCCGTAAAAGGCTGGCTGAAGCTGAATGACGTCTATTATTATATGGGGGCGGATGGCAGTATGGAGACCGGTTGGCAGAAGGTCGGCGGTGTCTACTATTATCTCGGCGATGATGGGATCATGCGCACCGGATTACAGCAGATCGGCGGTGACGGTGCCTGGTATCTTCTGGGGACGGATGGCGCAATGTGTACCGGCTGGCAGGATATCGACGGCGCGTCTTACTATTTTGATATGACAGGCGGCGCAATGCAGACTGGCTGGCACGATGTCGAGGGTGGAAGACGTTACCTTGGCGCGGATGGAAAAGCGCTGAAGAATACGGAGCAGACCGTCGACGGTGTGTTATATGTTTTTGATGCAAATGGAATCGCTGCGGTAAAGCCTGTCTCACGGGTACAAAAAACACAGAGCAGGGCGGTAACAGAGCAGGTTCCGGCGGCAAGCGATGCGGAGATGACGGCTCAGGTGAATGCGATGGCAGAGCAGACCCTCGCAAAGATCACCAACGCTTCTATGAATAAGACCCAGAAAGCGAGAGCGATCTACTCCTGGGTACGCTCCAATATGCGCTATGTAAATCACTCCGAGAAAGGCAACTGGGTGAAATCTGCTTATACCGGCTTCCGAACAAAGCGTGGAGACTGCTATACCTATTATTCGGTATCGAAGGTCCTTTTGGATAAGGCAGGAATCGCAAATCTGGAAGTGATCCGTACAGATGGACATCACTGGTGGAGTCTTGTGGACTGTGGAAACGGCTGGTATCATTTTGATACGACCCCGCGTTCGGCAGGCGGAACCTTCTGCCTTCTGACAGATGCACAGTTGGAGAACTATTCCAACACAACGGGCCGTGGAAGCCATAAGATCGACCACTCGAAATATCCGGCTACCCCGACGACTCCGTCTCCGTGATTAAAAATACAGTGAGGAACGAAAGATGATACAGACAAATATTCTGGAATATCTCGAAAAAACGGTGAAAGAAGTTCCGGATAAAACTGCCTATACCGATGGAAAACATGGACTGACCTTTGCGGAGGTCTTCCGGTATTCCCGTGCGATCGGAAGTTATCTGTCCCGTGAAGGCTTTTACCGGGAACCGGTCGTGATCTATATGAAGAAAAGCCCGGAAGCGGTTGCCGCGTTTTACGGCGCTGTCTATGGGCGGTGCTTTTATGTTCCCTTTGATGAGGAGATGCCGGAATACCGCGTATCCCTGATCCTTGAGACATTAAAGCCGCGTCTGATGATCTGTGACGCGTATACGGAGAAGAAGCTGATAAAGATCGGCTTTTCAGGCCGGACTCTCAGGTTTGAGGATGCAGTGAAGACGGAGGTCCGGGATGAGAAGCTGGCAGAGATCCGAGAGGCTTCTATGGACACGGACCCCATCTACATCGTATTTACCTCCGGCTCCACCGGAGTCCCGAAGGGCGTTGCGGCCTGCCACAGGTCTGTTCTCGATTATGTGGAGAATCTTTCCAAGGTCCTTGGATTTAACCGGGAGACCGTCTTTGGAAATCAGTCACCGCTTTATTTTGACGCCTGCTTAAAGGAACTGTACCCGACCATGATGTTTGGGGCTACCACATATCTGGTACCGAAGAGTCTGTTTATGTTCCCGGTGAAGCTGGTGGAATATCTGAACGAGAATCACATCAATACGGTGTGCTGGGTCGTATCGGCGCTGACGATGATCTCATCTATGGGAACCTTTGACAAGGTTGTGCCGAAGTACCTTCACACGGTGGCATTCGGAAGTGAGGTCTTCCCGATCAAACAGTTCAATCTCTGGAGACATGCGCTTCCCAAGGCACAGTTTACGAATCTTTACGGACCGACTGAGTGCACCGGAATGTCCTGCTATTACAGGGTCAACCGGGAATTTGGCCCGGATGACGTGATCCCCATCGGACGCCCCTTTAAGAATACGGAGATTCTTCTCTTAAATGATGAGGATCAGCCGGCGGGAGAGGGAGAGACCGGTGAGATCTGCATCCGAGGAACCTGCGTGACTCTGGGATATTACAGAAACCCGGAGAAGACGAAGGAGGTATTCGTCCAGAACCCGTTAAACGATTGCTATCCGGAGCTGATCTACCGGACTGGCGATATCGGGCGATACAATGAGTTTGGAGAACTCGTGTTTGTTTCGAGAAAAGATCACCAGATCAAGCACATGGGACACCGGATCGAACTTGGAGAAATCGAGGTCCATGTGAACCAGATGGCAGGAATCCGCATGTCCTGCTGCGTTTATGACAAGGAGCGGGAAAAGATCGTTCTGTTCTATGTCGGTGACGCAGAGGGAAAGGATATCATCAAGGCATTAAAGGAAAAGCTTCCGCGCTACATGATCCCGAATCTCGTGGAGAAAATCGAAGAGATGCCGTTCACGGCAAACGGAAAACTGAACCGGATGGAATTAAAAAACCGGTGTGCAAATTTATAGGAGAGAGGAACTGAAACCATGAATGAACTTTTAGATATGTTATCTGATTTACACGAAGATGTGGACTTCGAGTCCTGTGATACCCTGATCGACGACGGAATTCTTGATTCTTTCGACATCGTGACACTGATCACACAGATCAAGGACGAATTTGACGTTACGATCCCGGCTGATGAAATCGTGCCGGAAAACTTTAACTCCGCGGAGGCGATCTGGAACCTGATCCGCCGTCTTGACGAGGAGTAAGGCGTGTTATTTACATCCTACGGATTTCTGGCATTTTTAGCGGCTGTTCTGGTTCTTTACTACACACTGTGCAGAAGGTTCCAGTGGCAGCTGCTTTTGGCGGTCAGCTATCTGTTTTACTACTGGTCCGGTCCGAAAAACCTGATCTTTATCATGGTGACGACCGTGACCACTTATTTTGCTGCCCTAAAGATCGGCCATTACGGGGAGATCTCCGCCGCGTATATAAAGGAAAATAAAGCGAAACTCACAAAGGAAGAAAGAAAGGCCTATAAAGCGGGGATGAAAAAGATCCAGAGAAAATGGATGCTCGCGTGTCTTTTCTTAAATCTGGGAATTCTTGCGGTTTTAAAGTATACGAACTTTGCCATTGCAAACATCAACTTTTTTCTGGACGCATTCCATGTGGGAGAGCCGATCAGCTTTAAGAACATGATCCTTCCGATGGGGATCTCCTTCTATACATTTATGGCTGTGGGCTATCTCGTGGATGTTTACCGTGGAAAATATCCAGCGAAAAAAGGGCTTTTTTCTTTTGCGCTGTTTATTTCTTTCTTCCCTCAGGTGATTCAGGGCCCCATCAGCCGCTTTGACGATGTGTCTGACGATATGTGGGCGGATCACAAGTTTGACCGGAGGGCAGTTTCCTTTGGCCTTCAGCGGATCCTGTGGGGATTCTTTAAAAAGCTTGTGATCGCCGACCGGATCCTGACCGCGGTCAACATGATCATCCATGACCCGGCGACTTATGACGGAATCTATGTATTTCTGGGAATGATGTTCTATGCCCTGGAGCTCTATGCGGATTTTACCGGCGGAATCGACATCACCATCGGCACGGCGGAGTTGTTTGGGATCCACCTGAAAGAGAACTTCCACCGCCCGTATTTCTCGAAAAATATCGCGGAATACTGGAGACGCTGGCATATCACGATGGGGACATGGTTTACGGACTACATTTTCTACCCGATCTCTGTATCGGAACCGATGCTGAAGTTCAATAAATTTGCGAGAAAGCATTTCGGCGAGTACATTGGAAAGCGCATGCCGGTCTACACAGCAAGCGCCGTCGTATGGTTTGCGACGGGAATCTGGCATGGGGCGGCCTGGAATTTTATCGTCTGGGGAATGATGAACTTTGTGGTTCTCATGATTTCTCAGGAGCTGGAGCCGTGTTACAAGTGGTTCCATAAACATTTTTCTGTGGATGGAACGCTGTGGTATAAGATGTTTCAGGTCGCAAGGACGATCCTGCTCATGAGCTCGCTCCGCATGTTTGACTGCTACCGGGATGTTCCGCTTACCTTCCGGATGTTTGGAAACATGCTGGTACATTCGAGGATCCCGCAGCTCTTTGATGGAAGATTTCAGACACTGGGGCTTGCGGCAGCGGATTATCTGATCCTGTTCGTCGGGCTTTTGATCCTTATTGTGACGAGCCTGATCCAGAGGAGCGGAAGTGTGCGGGAAAAGATTGCGGCAAAACCGCTGATCGTCCGGTTTGCATGCTGGTATGGTCTGTTCCTTGCGGTGCTTATTTTCGGTGCCTACGGTGTTGGCTTTGATTCCAGCCAGTTCATTTACAATCAGTTTTAGGAGGAAGGGAATATGAAAAAAAGATCGATATCGGTATTCCTGGGACTCGGACTGGTCGTTCTGGGAAGCTTATGGCTGTTACAGCGGCTTCTGATGCCGAAATATATGGGAGACATCGTGGAAGGCGCACTGATCTCCGAATATTATAAGGAAACGACGGATCATGATGTCATCTTTGTCGGGGACTGCGAAGTCTACGAGAATTTCTCCCCGATCACCATGTGGGAGGACTACGGAATCACAAGCTACATCAGGGGAAGTGCCCAGCAGCTGATCTGGCAGTCCTATTACCTGTTGGAGGAGACACTTGAGTATGAAAAGCCTGAGGCTGTTGTATTCAATGTGTTATCGATGAAGTATGATACGCCCCAGAAGGAGGCATATAACCGGATGACCTTAGACGGGATGAAGTGGTCAAAGTCGAAGGTGGATGACATCAGGGCCTCCATGATGGAGGACGAGGAATTCGCGGACTATGTATTTCCGATCCTTCGCTACCATTCCAGATGGCAGGAACTTACATCAGATGATTTTAAATATCTGTTCACGAGACGGCCAGTCTCCCAGAGTGGATATTATATGCGGATCGATGTGAAGCCGGCGCAGACGTTTCCAAAGCCGAAGAAGCTTGCTAATTATGAATTTGGTGAGAATTCATGGAAGTATCTGGAGAAGATGCGGAAGCTCTGTGAGGAGAAGGGTATTCAGCTGATCCTTGTGAAGGCGCCGAGCTTATATCCGGCGTGGTACGATGAGTGGGAGGATCAGATTGAGGAGTATGCGAAGACGTATAAGCTTCCCTATTATAATTTCCTCGAGCTCACAGACGAGGTCGGGATCGATTTTACGAAGGATACGTATGACGGCGGACTCCATTTAAATCTTTCCGGAGCAGAAAAGATGGGAGCATATTTCGGAAAGATCCTGCGCGAGGAATTTCAGGTTCCGGACAGACGCAATGACGAGAAGATTGCTTCTGTGTGGGCAGAGAAATGCGCTGCCTATTACGATATGGAAAAAAGGCAGCAGGAGGAGCTTGACACCTACGGGTATCTGAAGATGTTCAACAGTGATAAAGAATAAAATGGCAGATTCCGGAAGAATCCGGGACGACAGGAGGAGAAGATTATGAAAAAAACAATGTTCACAATGGTTCTTATGACAGCAGCGCTGTCTATGGCAGGCTGCGGCTCCGGCAGTGGTGCCGGAAGCACAGCGGCTGCAAAGACAGAGGCTGTCGAGACAACGGCGGCAGAGAGCAGTCAGGCTGCTGAGACGACGGCGGAAGCATCTGAGAGCGCCAAGGAGGCAGAGATTACCGGCTTCACCTTCGTAGCAGGTGACACGGTGATCGCGATGAACGCAGATGCGGCTCCGATCCTCGAGGGACTCGGAGAGTGGGAAAACTATGCGGAGACGACGAGCTGTGCCTTCAAGGGCCTTGATAAGACGTATTCTTATCCGGGATTCGATCTCTATACATACCCGTTAAACGGTAAGGATAATGTGAACTCGATTTATTTTGTCGATGATACCGTCTCCACACCGGAAGGGATCCATATCGGTTCCACAAAAGAGGAGATGGAAGCGGCATACGGTACCGATTATGAGGAAGAGTTCGGCGCTTATACTTACACGAAGGATAAGTCCAGGCTCCAGTTCCTTGTGACGGACGGAGTGATCGATTCTGTTGAGTACACGGCGATCACACCGGAAGCGTAAGAATTTTGTAAGAGAAAAGACCTGTGATGTTCATTGACATTGCAGGTCTTTTTTTCTATACTAAGTGTATTAAGAGTGATAATACAGTGAAACAGTTGAGACATGCACAGACATATGCGAAAAAGTGTGTTGCAAGCTTGCTTGCATGAGCACTTTTTGGTATATGGCTGTATATGGGCAACGCCCATAGCTTCTTGTTTTCATGAAATGAAAACAAGAAGACACATGTCGGACTTACACTACAATGCACAGAAAGGAGGATACCTATGATCATATTAGATTACAAAGACCGCCGCCCCATTTACGAACAGGTGGTCTCAAAGCTGGAAGAACTGATGCTTCTTGGCGTATTAAAGGAGAATGAACCATTGCCATCGGTGAGGGCTCTTGCGATGGAGCTGTCGATCAACCCGAATACGATCCAGCGCGCCTATGTGGAACTGGAGCGGCAGGGATATATTTATACAGTGAAGGGAAAGGGAAGTTTTGTGGCAGATAATACAGCAATGAAGGAAAACAGGAAGAAGGAAGTTCTTCTTCAGGTGAGTGATATGATCGATGAGGCGATCCGGGTGGGAATTCCCGGCGATGAGATCAAAAATATGGTAGAGATCCAGTATAAAGCGGCAAAGAGGAACGGAGGTGGAGAAGCATGATCGAGACAAGTGGATTGACAAAACGGTTTGATGATATTCTGGCGGTCGATCACATCAGTGCAAAGATCAGGGACGGCAGTGTGTTCGGACTGATCGGAACGAACGGTGCCGGGAAAAGTACATTTCTGCGTATGGTCAGCGGAATCTTAAAACCGGATGAGGGCGAAGTGCTGATCGATGGTGAAAACGTGTACGAGAACCCGGCGGTGAAATCGAGATTCTTTTATATCTCAGATGACCAGTATTTTTTCGCCAACGGAACCCCGTTGGAGCTTATGAAATTTTATAAGTCCATCTACCCGGCTTTTGATGAGCCAAGATTTTTCCATCTCTTACAGTCCTTTGATCTGGACAAAAAGAGAAAGATTTCCACATTCTCAAAGGGAATGAAAAAACAGCTTTCCATCATTTACGGAATCTGTGCGGGGACGGACTATATCTTCTGCGACGAGACCTTCGACGGTCTTGATCCGGTGATGCGTCAGGCGGTAAAGAGCCTGTTCGCGAGCGATATGGCGGAGCGGAATCTGACTCCGATCATCGCCTCCCATAACCTGAGAGAGCTGGAGGATATCTGTGATCATGTCGGCCTTTTACACAAAGGCGGGATTCTGCTCTCCAAGGATCTGGACGATATGAAGTTAAACATTCACAAGATCCAGTGTGTCTTAAAACCAGGCATAAAAGTGGAAGATCTTACGGAGCTTGATATCTTAAAGACAGAATACAGGGGAAGTCTCGCGACGATCACCGTCCGCGGCGCGAGGGAGAATGTAGAGCGGCAGATGGCGGCGTGCGAACCGCTGTTCTTCGAGCTGATCCCACTGTCTTTGGAGGAGATCTTTATCAGTGAAACGGAGGTGGCAGGATATGACATCAAGAAACTTATTTTTTAAACTTATGAAGGAGGACCTGAAGCGGCGACTCTGGGCCATCGGTTTCTCGGTTCTGGCACTGTTTTTTGCGATGCCGATGGCGGCAGCCATGGGGATCGGAGAGATCGGAAACCAGTACAAGCAATGGCTGATCTCCGGAACCGGATACGAGAATATGGTGCCGGAGGCACTGCGCCAGACGAAGATCCTGCGGCTTGCCGGTGAGATCCTGGGTTTTGAAAATTATGCCCTCTTCATGGTGGTCGGAGCCGCGGCGATGATCCTTGGACTCACAGGATTTTTGTATCTCCACTCAAAGAAACAGATCGATTTTTACAACAGCCTCCCTGTGAAGAGGGAGATGCTGTTTACAGTGAAATTCCTTGACGGATTCCTGATCATTCTGGCCGCTTACCTGATCAACATGTTCGCGGCGTTTGGAATTTTCTGCGGAAACGGGATCGCGGCGGGCGATCTTTTCAAGATGATGTTTGCTTCCTTCGCGGTCAATATGATCGGATTTCTCCTGATCTATGTGGTGATGGTAATCGCGGTGCTTCTCACAGGGAATCTCTTTATCTCGATCCTCGGCGCAGGCGTTCTGTACGGATATTTGCCGGCGGTCTCCCTGCTGATCGAGGGCTTAAAATCCCTGTTCTTTGTGACACGGGGAAGAGAAGGCGATGTGTATTGGCTTGCAAAATACGGTTCCCCCATCGGCTATTTCACAAAACTGGCAGGCGCGGGGCTTGATGCGTTCCACTCAGACCAGTTTTATGACGATATCGACTATGGATTTTCCAGGATCCAGATGGAGCTGCAGAGTACCGCTGACAGCGGAGCAGAGCTCTTAAAGCTTTGCGGGCTCGGGATCTTTGCGGCGGTGATCCTCACCGGGATCGCACTGGTCCTCTATAGGATCCGACCGTCGGAGGCGGCGGGAAAGGCCATGTCATTTAAGAAGACTCAGGCGCCGATCAAGATTCTGCTTCTCATTCCGATGACCGTGACCACGACGGTATTCTTATGGAGCATCTACTACAGCGGCGTATGGGCAGCGGTCGGCTTTGTACTTGGACTTGTACTTACGAGCTGCCTCATCGAGATCATTTATCATTTTGATTTCACGAAGCTTTTTGCAAATCCGGTCCAGACGGTGATCGGAGGCGTTATAGCCATTCTGGTGGTGGGGGTCTTCTGGATGGACGTTTTTGGATATGATTCCTATATTCCGGATGAAAAGGACTTTGTATCCGCATCCATCGACCTGAACCTTGACAATGAGCCGGACTGCGGGCTTCCGTACCGGAGCGGTGATTCGTATCGTTGGCGCTATATGAATTCAAGTGATTATGCGGACGCAAATATGAAGCTTACCGATTACGCTGTAGTCCGTGCCTTTGCGGAAAAGGCGGTAGAGAACGCGAAGCAGCAGAGAAACCAGCAGATAAAAGGCGACAGCTCCTACAGCTACCGCGATGACGGCGGCTATATGATCTATATTCAGGCAGGCTACCGGCAGAAAAATGGAAAGACGGTTTATCGTTCTTACCGGATCACCCGTTCCGTTCTTGGCAGTACTCTGGATGAGATCTATGCGATGAAGGAGTACAAGGATGGCACATATCCGGTGATGTCCTATCAGCCGGAGAATATCACGGGGATCTACTGGCTGTCAGACCGTGGTATCCTTGAGGTGAGTGCGGATGACACACTCCGCGCGGAGATCCTTGCGGCGTATCAGGAGGAACTGGCAGGTCTCACCATCAATGAGAGAGCCGTCGAAGCTCCGGTGGCAGCACTGAGATTTCTCACAAAGGCGGAGAATGAGTATCTAGGCGCGATCAGCACCCAGAGAGGCTATACTTCCCAGGGATTCCAGATGGAAGATATGCAGATAGTGAACTTTGTTCCGGTCTATCCGTCCTTTACAAAGACTATTGCCCTCTTAAAGCAGGCGGGCACGGATGTGACAGCGAAGCTCTCTGCGGATGATGTCACACAGGTAAAGATCCTGTATCCGACGGAGTATGAGAGTACTGCAGCCGGGGAGAATGCGGTCACAGGAGAGGACGTCCCGATCAGCGAAAAAAGCGGGGGAGTGACGGCAGAAATGGAATTGAAGGCTGTTTCTTATGGCGGTCAGAAGATGATCACCATCGTAAATGACGGGTCAGAGGAGAACCGAAGGAAGATCGAGGAGATTCTTTCCGCCAGTGCGCCGGAGATCATGCTTGACAGAAACCGCCTCTGCACCTATGAGATGGGAATCGAGATCGATGTGTCCATAAAACCCGACAGCGCCTTTTCCTCCGGAAATGGAACTGTGGATGAACGGGTCTACCGGATCATGGGAGATACGGTTCCGGAGTGTATTGAGAAAGCGTTAAATTACAGTAAAATCAGTACAAAATCTGTTAGAAAAGGCATCGGAGTGCTGAAAAACGATTGATAGATCAACGAATATCATGTATAATCGAACAAGTCTGAATAGGAGAGGAAAAACCTGGCAGGGAACTGCCGGGTTTTGCCGTTTCCTGAATCTGGAATATGGATAGAAAAATCGGAGGTTTATCATGGAATTTTTTGGAAATATCATAAAGGGGATCATGATCGGCATCGCGAACATCATTCCGGGCGTATCCGGCGGAACGATGGCGGTGTCTCTCGGCATCTATGACCGGCTCATCGGCTCGATCTCCGGCCTGTTTCGGGAATTCAAAAAGAGTATCCTGTTTCTGATCCCGATCATTATCGGCGCCGGAATCGGCATTGTGGGTTTTACCTACGCCATCGAATACCTGCTCGATAAGCATACCTTCGTTACCTGTATGGCATTTGTGGGCCTGATTCTCGGTGGACTTCCGGCGATCTTTTCGTCCATGAGGGCAAAGGTATCTTCGGGCGGGGTCGGTGTCTTTGGAATCCTTGCCTTTGTGATCGCCTTTGTGATCTCCGGCGGTATGCCGCTTTTAAAGGAGAGCAAGGACGCCCTCACGGTGATCGCGGTGACTCCGGGGAATATGGTGATCTTATTTATCCTCGGTATTGTGGCTTCTGCCACAATGGTAATTCCGGGTGTTTCCGGCTCCATGATGCTGATGATCTTCGGCTATTATTACGCGATCATCAATACGATCAAGACATTCCTTGACAATCTCCGCGCCTTTGACCTTGCGGGCATGAAGGACGGGATCCTGCTCCTGGCGCCGTTCGGGATCGGAGTGGCTTTGGGAATCTTTCTGATCGCAAAGCTGATCACGTTCCTCTTTGAGAAGTACGGCGTGCAGACATTCTGCGCGATCTTAGGCCTCGTGATCTCGTCCCCGATTGCAATCTTTATCAACACGGGACTTGTATCGAAGCTCGGCTCCCTGTCACTGTGGGAGATCTTATTTGGAATCGTCCTCATGGCTGCCGGGGCTTTCGTTACGGTATTTGTGGGCGAGCGGTAAATAAAAAAGACCGTCTGCGGGAAATGATAGGAAAGATATCCTATGCCCACAGACGGTCTTTTTACTCGATTTATTTAGTTCCGGTCCCACAGGAACGATCCGCCATTGCGAAAATGGTTTATTCCTGATCCTCTGTAACGTTCACAGTTGTCTCAGCAGATTCGGTTTCAAACTTCTCATCCGGTACTGTCTCGCAGGTGCAGGTCTCAGCAGTCGTTTTTTCTCCGGCGGTTTCGGACGATTCGGCTGTATCGACAACATCGATATCGTCATCCTCCGGCTTTGTCTCCGCGATCTTTGCACCGCACTTGCTGCAGAAGGCAGAGGTCTTTTCAATCTTTGCACCGCATTCCGGACAGTGGATAAATCCTTCTAAGGTGGAGAGCTTGTCCTGAAGTTCGTCGATGGTCTTTAAGCTTTCGCGGATCAGGGTGAATTCTGCGGTGTAAGCTTCCTCATCTGCTTCATTTGCGGCTTCGAATACCTTTTTGCCGATCTGCGCATACTGACGGTTCAAAGCCTCCTTCTCCCTTGAGAGCTGCGTCTTTAACTGGACTGTGTCAGAAAGCTCCTTTGTCTTCTGGGCAACCTGTTTCCCGGTTTCGGTGAGGCTGCGTTTCATATCTGTAAAAAATGCCATTGCAATAAACTCCTTTCGAAAGTGGATTGGTACAACCGCCTTAAAAGGCGGCGATATATTGTCTCTATTTTAATCTTTTTAGAAGAAAAAGTCAATTTCCAATGCCAGATTCATGAAGCGGCGGAAAAATCCAATGCCACCGCTGTATTGTACAGAATTTTCAGATCGGAAAATTCCTGCCCGCATACAGTAACCGCAGAACAATTATAGGACTTTAGTAGGTTGATGTGGAAGATAAAGTGTGCTATGATGGAAGCATTCAGCAGGTCTGCGCTTCCTGCGCAGTCCATATGTCAGACATAATGGAGGAAACGATCATGGGAGAAAAGAGAAAACCGGCAACGATCTGCATCCAGAGCGGATGGAAACCAAAGAACGGAGAGCCGAGAGTTCTTCCGATTTATCAGAGCACAACTTTTAAATATGAGACGAGCGAACAGATGGGAAGACTGTTCGACCTGGAGGAAGATGGGTATTTCTATACAAGACTTGCGAACCCGACGAATGATGCGGTAGCGGAAAAGATCTGTGAGCTGGAAGGCGGAGTGGCTGCGATGCTCACATCTTCCGGACAGGCGGCGAACTACTATGCGGCCTTCAATATCTGCAATGCGGGTGACCATATTATCAGCGCAGCGACGATCTACGGCGGAACCTCCAACCTGTTTACAGTGACAATGAAGAAACAGGGGATCGATGTGACACTGGTGGATCCGGACGCACCGGAGGAGGAGATCGAGAAGGCGTTCCGCCCGAATACAAAAATGGTATTCGGTGAGACGATCGCGAACCCTGCTCTTGTCGTTCTCGACATTGAGAAGTTTGCCCGGATTGCCCACAGACATGGGGTGCCGCTTATCGTGGATAATACGTTCGCGACACCGATCAACTGCCGGCCGTTTGAGTGGGGCGCAGATATTGTGACCCATTCTACCACAAAATATATGGACGGACATGCGATGACTGTCGGCGGCTGCATCGTTGACAGCGGAAACTTCGACTGGAATGCCCATGCGGATAAATTCCCGGGACTTACCACACCGGATGAATCCTATCACGGAATCGTGTATACCGAGCGCTTCGGTAAGAAAGCCTATATCACAAAGGCGACCGCGCAGCTTATGCGTGATCTGGGTTCGATCCCGTCCCCGATGAACTCCTTCCTTTTAAATGTGGGTCTTGAGACCCTGCACCTGAGAATGCCGAAGCATTGCGAGAACGCTCAGAAGGTTGCGGAGTGGCTGCTTGCGAGAGAGGACGTGGCATGGGTCAATTATCCAGGCTTAAAGGAAAATAAGTACCATGCTCTGGCTGAAAAATATATGCCGGACGGAAGCTGCGGCGTGATCTCTTTTGGATTAAAGGGCGGAAGACAGGCGGCAGGAGAGTTCATGGACAAACTGAAATTCGTTGCTATCGTCACACATGTTGCCGATGCGAGAACCTGCATTCTCCATCCGGCAAGCCATACCCACCGCCAGCTTACCGATGAGCAGCTCGTGGAGGCGGGAGTTGATCCGTCCCTGATCCGGCTCAGTGTTGGAATTGAGGATGCGGATGATATTATTGAAGATTTAAGACAGGCACTGGAAGATTAAATGCTCCTGATGCACAGGCTGCGTTGAGGACCAGATGAAAAGAAGCCGCCGGGGAAACAGTCTCCGGCGGCTTAACAGAAGATATGAGGCATAATTTATGATCGAAATGGATGAAATGAAGGGAAGAGGAAAGCGTGGTCTTTTAAGGGTCGTATTTGGACGAACCATGTTCTTCCTGCTGTTTATCGCGCTGCAGCTGGCGTTTTTCTTCTGGATCTATGTATGGCTGGATAACAAATATCAGGCCTGGGGATACGGCTCCTTCGCTTTGATCAGCGCGATTCTCACGATCCATATCCTGAACGAAAAGCAGAACGCCAGCTTTAAAATGGCGTGGCTGATCCCTGTCCTGTTGTTTCCGGTATTCGGAACCTTGTTCTACGTGTTTGTCCAGCTTCAGATGGAGACGAAGATCTTCGCCAAACGGATCGCCGAGGTTCAGAAGAGGACAGATCACTTTCTGGAGCAGGACACGGCTGTCTATGAACGGCTTAGCCGCAGGAGCCGGAGAAATGCAAATCTCAGCCATTATATGAAGAAAAGCGGCGGTTATCCTACCTGGGACCGCACGAACTTCAAATATTTTCCGCTGGGAGATGAGTTCTATACGGATGTCCTTCAGGAGCTCCAAAAGGCCAGAAGATATATTTTTGTCGAATATTTCATTATTTCAAAAGGGATCCTGTGGGATTCGATCCTGAAGATCCTTGAACAGAAGGCAAAAGAGGGCGTAGAGGTAAGAATCCTCTATGATGGCATGAACTCCTTTTCCAACCTGCCCCACGACTATCCGAAGGAGCTGGAGGCAAAGGGAATCCGCTGCCGGATCTTCAATCCGATCCGCCCGGCGATCTCTACAAGCCAGAATAATCGTGATCACAGAAAGATCCTTGTGATTGATGGCCATACCGCCTACACCGGCGGCGTGAACCTCGCGGATGAGTATATCAACCGGAAAGTCCGGTTTGGCCACTGGAAGGACAATGCGATCCGCCTGAAGGGAGAAGCCGTGAAGAACTTTACGGTGATGTTCCTCCAGATGTGGGATGTCTGCTCAAAAAAGCTGGATTCGGATTTTGATTACAGCCCGTATCTTGATACCGGGGATTATTTCCATTCTCCGGAGCTTGACATGGACGGATTTTCGATCCCGTTTTCTGACAGCCCGATCGACGGGGAACCGGTGGGACACCAGCTTTATCTGGATATCATCTATCAGGCAAAAAAATATGTGTACATTATGACCCCTTATCTGGTGCTCGATGATGATATGATCACAGCCCTGACCTATGCGGCAAAGCGCGGGGTGGACACGGTCATCATCATGCCTCATATTCCCGATAAAAAGTCAGCGTTCATGCTGGCCCATTCTTACTATACGGAGCTGATAGAGGCGGGGGTAAAGATTTACGAGTACCTGCCGGGGTTTGTCCACTCAAAGACGTTTGTCAGCGATGGGGAGAAAGCTGTGGTTGGATCCGTCAATATGGATTTCAGAAGCCAGTATCTGAATTTTGAGTGCGGGGTTTATATTTATGAGAATCCGGTGGTAGAGCAGATCAAAAAAGATTTTGATGAGACACTGCCGAAATGCGTGCGGATGACAAAAGAGAGCGTAGAGGCGCTTCCGGCACTGCATAAGTTCTGCGGAAAGGCGATGCGGCTGATCGCACCGTTGATGTAGGGAGAATGCAGGAGAAAAACGGCCTTGCTGGGAAAGACCCGGATGGCATGATACAGAAAAAGAAAAGGAAGCGGGAAGAGGATGATCCTCTACTCGCTTCCTTCTTTCTCGTTTAGCGGGTCTGCAGCGGCCGTGTTGATGGATGATTCTGCGCGTTCCCGTAAAGAGGTTGCGCCAATCTCCTTTTTGTAGGCTGCGATCGCGTCCGCGATCCGTTCTTTGATGTACTGGTCTTTTTCTAATTTCCTTTCCTGCTCATCGGGATTATCCAGAATGGGTACGAAGAGAAACCTGCGGACAGCGAAGAGGATCGCAACGGCGGCACAGCCGATAAAAGCTTCTTTGATGGCAAGGTGGTCGATGACCATCTGTCTTGCCACGGAGAAGAGAAGAACTTCGACGATGGAGTCGATGTCATGGCGGCAGAACATTTTTAAAAGCTCTACGCCAATGACGAGATCGAAGCTTTTCTTCATAAAATCGGAAAGATCGAAGCCATTGTCGAGATACAGGCTGTACAGGTTGTGGGGAACCGGCACAAAGGCGATCAGGATCGCGACGATCAGGATCAGAGCGCAGACAATCTCCAGATAGGAGGAGACTTTCATAAGGAATAGCTGCGCTCTCTGGATGCGGGGACTTGTGTAGTGCTTCATGAGCTGGTACCTCCCGGGGTATAGAGAAGTCTTGATGACTTATGCAGAGGTGGACGGGTTGCTGCTTTGTCTTGAAACGTGCTGCAGATGGTGGAAAACTACAGCAATATAGACAAATATTTAAAAATATTATACAGAAAACCGGCAATATTATCAATTATGAATTGAAATTGTGTTAAATAAAATACAAAACCGCCCCGGATCTGTTCATACTTTTTTAATAGAAAAAATTTTGATTTTTTATTACAAATATGTTACACTATTGTTCGTATGTATCGTACAGGAAGACGGAAAACAGTAATGGAGATAAACACATGAATGATGATAAAGATACAGTAAATTATATGGATTCTATCAACAAGGCGAGCAGAAAGCGGAGAAGGAAACCGTCTTTCTGGGAACAGTACGGAATCCTTGTGATCGGAGCGGCTGTTCTTGCAGTGATCGTTGTGGCGGTGGTATTTGGCGGAAAGGCCGTGAATGCCGTAAAAGGAAAAATGGCGGCGGCGCAGGCTGCATCTGAGTCCGCCTCGGAGAGCGAGAGTGCGGAGGAAGCTTCTCTTCAGGCGGAGGAGGAGAGCCGTGCAGAGATCGAATCCGAGTCGGCGGAAACGGATGCAAAGATTAAAGAAGTGATCGATTCCTACTCGAATCTTGGTATCGCGAAGGTCACAGGCTACTTAAATATCCGGCAAGACCCGAATGAGGCAGCGAATGTGATCGGAACGCTTTCCGATGGAAGTGCCTGCGAGATCCTGGAGACTCTGGAGGGCTGGTATAAGATCAGCTCCGGCGAGGTCGAGGGATATGCCAGCGCGGAATATATCCTGACCGGGGATGAAGCAAAGACCGCGGCGAAAGACCTTGTAAAGGAACGTGTATATATTACCGCAGACAATTTAAATATCCGTGAGACACCTTCTATGGACGGAAACATCGTTGGTAAGTGCCTTCAGGGTGAACTTCATGAACTTCTCGGGGAGACAGATGGCTGGTATCAGATCTCCGGCGGCTATATCTCTGCGGATTACGCGGAAAAACGGTTTTGTATGAACGAGGCAAACAAGCTGGATATGAAGGCGATGGTCTTAAATTTCTATGACCGTCCGGGCGTATCCAACGTTTCCAATTACTTAAATATCCGTGCGGGCGCCGGTGAGAGTGAAAAGATCATCGGAAAGCTCCCGAGCTATGCCGGATGTGAGATCTTAGAGGATGCCAACGGCTGGTATAAGATCAGTTCCGGTGGAATTACCGGATATGTAAAGAGCGAGTATATTCTTACCGGTGACGCTGCGAAAGAGGCGGCGATGAGTCATGCGGAGCTTATGGCGATCGTCCATGCGGACCGCTTAAACGCGAGAACAGAGCCGTCCACCGACGCGAAGATCTGGACCCAGATCTCCGAGAATGAGCGGTATCATGTCGCGGAGCAGCTTGACGGATGGGTAAAGATCGAATTCGATGAGAGCGGAGAAGGCGATGGAAATGATGAGATCTCTTCTGCGTACGTTTCTTCAGAATTTGTGGAAGTACGATATGCCCTGTCTGAGGCGATTAAATTCTCACCGACGGAAGAAAGTGCTTCCTTAAGAAGCCGGATTGTAAACTACGCGATGAAGTTCCTGGGCAATCCATATGTCTGGGGTGGTACGAGCCTTACAAAGGGCGCGGACTGTTCCGGATTTACGATGTCGGTTATGAAAAACTTCGGGATTTCTCTTCCGCATTACTCCGGTTCTCAAGCGAACAGCGGAAAACGGATCAAGTCGAGCCAGATGAAGCCGGGCGACCTGATCTTCTACGGAAGCAGCCGCGGAAGGATCAACCATGTTGCCATGTACATCGGAAATGGACAGATCATCCACGCAGCAAGCCGAAGAAGCGGAATCAAGATCTCTACCTGGAACTACAGAACTCCGGTCTGCATCGTGGACGTGATTGGAAACAGATCCTGATCGGGTAAATTGTGATAAAAATGGATATGAGAACTCCTTTCTGGACATACTGGGTGTACCTGGCATGTCAGAAAGGAGTTTTTTGTTATGAATGAAAAGGAACAGAAGGAGACAAAGGCGGAGGAGGAGCGGATCCGGGAGAACGGACAGGTGACGCTGGAAGAGAACGGTAAGAGGATCCATCTCTTATCTATCATCGGGGAGATCGAAGGGCATGACAATCTATCCGGGAGTACGAAGACTACAAAGTATGAACATATTCTGCCGGAACTTGCGAAGGTGGAGAGCGATGAGAAGATCGGAGGGGTCCTGATCCTTGTGAATACCATCGGCGGGGATGTGAGCTGCGGGCTTGCACTGGCGGAGATGATCGCATCCCTCAGCAAGCCGACGGTTTCCTTAGTCATCGGGGACAGCCATTCCATCGGTGTGCCGTTGGCGGTGGCGTCAGATTATTCCTTTATCGTGCCGACCGGGACCATGCTGGTGCACCCGGTGCGCATGAGCGGGATGGTGATCGGGACGGCACAGACCTACGAATATTTTGAGATGATCGAGGAACGGATCATAAGCTTTGTATCAGAGCACAGCAGGATCGACCGGGAAAAACTGAAACGGCTCATGCACAATACGAAGATGCTGACGAAGGATCTGGGGACGGTGCTGGTCGGAAAAGAGGCGGTGGAGTGCGGACTGATTGACGGGGAAGGCGGAATACGGGACGCCATCGAAAAGCTGAACGCGCTGATAAAAGCCGGCTGACCGAAAATATGTTCGATTTATAATTTCTTACGGTTGCATTTTGGCATTTTTTTTTGTATACTATATTTTGGGGTACTTGCCCCGTAAAGTTAAAGGGGGAAAAGCACTTGGCTGGAACCAGAAAACAAAAAGAAACGACAAAACAATCACAGGCGTCTGCGAGAACAAAAACCACATCAAAGACAACGCAGAAATCTGCACAGACGCCTAAGAATAAGACAACAAGGACAGGGGCGAGAGCTTCCGAAAAGAGAAGAGAAACGAAACCGCAGTATGAGGAAGATACCGGATTCTTACAGTCTGAGGCGGTGATCCTCGGCACCTTCGCGGTATGTGTGCTGTTATTCTTGAGCAACTTCCATATCTGCGGATTCCTCGGTGACTTTTTCAGCCGGATCATGCTGGGCGTGTTCGGCTGTATCGGTTATCTGGCTCCGTTATTGTTGTTCGCAGAACTGTTATTCTACGCTTCGAATAAGGGAAATATCCGGGCAGTCTACAAGATGATCGCGGTGGAAGTCCTTCTGATCGTGCTCTGTGGTCTTGCGCAGCTTGTGTTCGGCGGCGGATACCGGGAAGGTCAGACGGTCCTCGACATCTATAAGTCCGCCGGAGTAAGTGGACTTGGCGGCGGCGTGATCGGCGGTGTCCTTGTTATGGTTCTCCACACAGCGGTGGGAACCATCGGGGCCTATGTGGTCCTTCTCGTATTTATGATCATCTCACTGGTGTGCATCACGGAAAAATCCTTCGTGTCCGCGGTTAAGAGCGGAAGTGGAAAGGCATATCGGTATGCAAAGGAAGACTACAGCAGAAGAAAAGAGCTCCACGAGGAACGTCAGGAGGAAAAACGCAGACTCCGGGAAGAGCAGCGCGTTCAGGGCGTGGATCTTGCTGCGACAGATCTCTCGAGAATTCCGGATTTCGGTGGAATTGCCGGTGGCTATATGGGCGTTGTGGATGCTGAGGCCGTGTCCGAGGCAGATGAGACGAAACAGGAAATAGATGTTTCCGATACATATAAAGAAGAAACGGCGGATCCGAAGGCGGAGACAGGAAGTATGCAGCCGGATCCTGCAGATATCTTTAAAGGAAAGATCACGATGGGAGGCAGGCCGGTAGAAAATCCGGAGTCTTCCAGTGAGGATCAGAGTAAGGAAGGCCGATCCGGAGAAGACGCGATGAAGGATGTGGAACGCGTTCCGTTTGAGGAAGATGCTGTCCCGGCCGGAATCCATGAGGATGAGGACGTGTTTATCAGTCATGGGGAGAGTGCCTTTGATGATGAGGATATGTTCCCGGACGAAAAGAAAAGGGAGACAAAGGCCTGGGAGAAAAAACCGAAGGTGTCCGTCTTATCCAATATCCCGGATATCCCGTTAGATGAGCCCGCGGCGGACGATGACGGGATCTTTGAGTCCATGAGAAGGGACACGGAGAGAAGAGCGGACGGACTCCGTGCAGAGAATGCCAAACCAGACAAAATTGCGGAGCCAGACGAGACTGCAGAGTCTTCGAAGATGACAGAGAATGAAAAAACAGAGTTCCCGGAGACGGCAGAAAATGAAAAGATGGCCGGAATTTCTGTATCCGGAGAAGGATCCATGAGCGATCTTTCAGATGACGAATTTCTCGACACAGAACCTTATGTGGAAAATGAGGACTACTGGATTCAGGCAGCAGAGCCGGGAAGCCGCGCGTATGCGGCGACACACGGCAGCAACGTGAAATACCCTGAACCTCCTGCCGCTAAGGAACCGTCCGAAGAACACCGTCAGGTCGTGACCGCGTCCGGAAAAGTCATTGAAACAGATACAGAAGAGATTATAAAGAAAAAGGCGGAAATAAGAAAGCGGGAAGCAGCCGAGAGGGAAGAGGCAGGAAACGAGGTATTAAAGGAGATCCGGCAGACGGAAGAAAAACCGAAGAAACCTTATATGATCCCACCGCTTGACCTCTTAAAGAAAGGCGCCCCCGTGACGGGGCAGTCGGAACAGGAATTTAAGGACACGGCGATCAAGCTCCAGCAGACATTAAGAAACTTTGGTGTCGGAGTCACCGTGACGAATATCAGCTGTGGGCCGACCGTTACCCGGTACGAACTTCACCCGGAGCAGGGTGTAAAAGTAAGCCGGATCCTGTCGCTGGCGGACGATATCAAGTTAAACCTTGCGGCGGCAGATATCCGTATCGAGGCACCGATCCCCGGAAAGGCAGCCGTGGGAATCGAGGTGCCGAACAAGGTCAACAGCATGGTCTATCTGCGTGACCTTTTAGAGAGCCCGGAATTTAAAAATCATAAATCGACACTGGCTTTTGCGGTGGGTAAGGACATCGGCGGACAGGTAGTCATTGCAGACCTCGCAAAGATGCCGCACCTTCTGATCGCCGGGCAGACTGGTTCCGGTAAATCAGTAGGGATCAACACGATGATCATGAGCCTGATCTACCGCTCATCCCCGGATGATGTGAAGCTCATTATGATCGATCCGAAGGTGGTTGAACTTTCCGTCTATAACGGAATCCCACATCTGCTGATCCCGGTAGTCACCGACCCGAAGAAGGCGGCCGGTGCCCTCAACTGGGCAGTTGCGGAGATGATGGAACGATACAATAAGTTCGCTTCCTCGAATGTCCGCGACCTGAAAGGGTATAACGCGAAGGTACAGACTCTGGCGGAGAGCGGGGATATCCCTGCGGACCAGATTCCGAAGAAACTGCCGCAGCTCGTGATCATTATCGACGAGCTGGCGGATCTCATGATGGTTGCCTCAAACGAGGTGGAGGACGCGATCTGCCGTCTGGCACAGCTTGCCCGGGCAGCGGGAATTCATCTTGTTATCGCGACCCAGCGTCCGTCCGTCAATGTCATCACAGGTGTGATCAAAGCGAACGTGCCGTCACGGATCGCGTTCTCTGTTGCGTCCGGCGTGGATTCGAGAACGATCCTCGACATGAACGGCGCAGAGAAACTGTTAGGAAACGGCGATATGCTGTTTTACCCGTCCGGTTATCCGAAGCCGCTCCGCGTGCAGGGCGCTTTTGTATCGGACGGCGAGGTGTCAAATGTAACCGAGTTCTTAAAAGAACAGAACGAGGATACAGGATATAACACGGAAATCGAGAAAAAACTGACCCAGTCCTCCTTAGCCGGAGGAGCGGGCGGACAGAATGAGCGGGACGCATTGTTTACCGATGCGGGCAAGTTCATTATTGAGAAGGATAAAGCGTCGATCGGCATGCTTCAGAGAATGTTCAAGATCGGCTTTAACCGTGCTGCCCGGATCATGGATCAGCTTGCCGAGGCCGGTGTTGTAGGGGAAGAGGAAGGAACGAAGCCAAGGAAGATCCTGATGTCCATGGAAGAGTTCGAAGAATTCCTGGAAGCGGGGTACTAAAGCCTGCGGCTGTTGAAATTGAAATGGCTGCCGGCTGCGGAATCCGCAGATCCACAGAAATGATATGCTACTACAAAAGGAGGATACCGATTATGAAGACCGATATCGAGATTGCACAGGAGACGAAGATGCTCCCGATTACCACCGTTGCGTCCCAGTATGGAATTACTGAGGACGATCTGGAACTTTACGGAAAGTACAAGGCAAAGATCTCCAATGAGCTCTGGCAGGAGATCAAGGACAGACCGGATGGAAAACTCGTTCTGGTGACAGCGATCAACCCGACTCCGGCAGGAGAGGGAAAGACCACAACCAGTATCGGACTTGCACAGGCGATGACAAAGTGCGGAAAGAAAGCGATGCTTGCTCTCCGTGAGCCATCCCTCGGACCGTGCTTTGGAATCAAGGGCGGAGCAGCCGGCGGCGGATATGCCCAGGTCGTTCCGATGGAGGACTTAAACCTTCATTTTACCGGTGATTTCCATGCGATCACGACAGCGAACAACCTGTTGGCAGCACTTCTTGACAACCATATTCAGCAGGGAAATACTCTTGGAATCGACCCGAGACAGATCCTCTGGAAGAGATGTCTTGACATGAACGACCGTGTGCTGAGAAACATTGTAGTGGGACTCGGCGCAAAGGCAGACGGTTTCGTCCGCGAAGACCATTTTGTGATCACGGTTGCCTCCGAGATCATGGCGATCCTCTGTCTGGCAACGGATATGAAGGACTTGAAGGAGCGCCTCGGAAGGATCATTGTAGCGTATAATTTTGCGGGTGAGCCGGTGACAGCGAAGGATCTCAACGCGGTCGGCTCCATGGCAGCTCTCTTAAAGGATGCCATCAAACCGAATCTGGTACAGACCTTAGAGCACACGGGAGCTCTTGTACATGGCGGACCGTTTGCGAATATCGCCCACGGCTGCAACAGCGTTATGGCGACAAGAACCGCATTAAAGCTTGCGGATGTGGCGATCACAGAGGCGGGATTTGGCGCGGATCTCGGCGCAGAGAAATTCTTTGATATTAAGTGCCGCAAGGCGGGGATCCATCCGGATGCCGTTGTTCTCGTGGCTACTGTCCGCGCGTTAAAGTACAACGGCGGTGTTCCGAAGGACCAGCTCTCCGAGGAGAATCTTGAGGCATTGAAGAAAGGTATCGTAAACCTTGAGAAACACATCGAGAACATCCAGAAATACCATGTGCCGGTTGTCGTTACTTTAAACTCCTTCCTCACGGACACAGAGGCAGAGTATGAATTTATCCGGAACTTCTGCGAGGAGAGAGGCTGTGAGTTTGCGCTGTCCGAGGTATGGGCAAAAGGCGGAGACGGCGGAATTGAACTCGCAGAGAAGGTAATAAACACCCTGGAGAAAAAGACGAGTGATTTCGCTCCGTTATATCCGGATGAGATGGGAATCTCCGATAAGATCGAGACCATTGCGAAGGAGATCTACGGCGCGGGCAGCGTAAGCTACTCACCGGCGGCAAAAAAGGCGATCGCGAAGATCACAGAGATGGGCTTTGGCGATCTTCCGGTCTGCATGGCGAAGACCCAGTATTCCTTATCCGATGACCAGAAGAAGCTTGGCCGTCCGGAAGGATTTGACCTGACTGTGCGCGATGCGTATGTGTGCGCGGGCGCAGGCTTTGTGGTTGCGCTTACCGGTTCCATCATGACCATGCCGGGACTTCCGAAGAAACCGGCAGCGGACAATATTGACGTGGACGAGAACGGAAAGATCATAGGATTATTCTAAAAAAAGCAGTAAGAAAACTCACAGGCGGGCGCATATGTTCCCGCCTGTGTGGGTTATGAGAAAGGATGACGACAGTGGTAATTGGAGATTGGTTAAAACGCATGAAATACGATCTGGTTTGCGGCAGTCTGGACCAGAACGTAGATGAAGTGATCTATGATTCGAGAAAGGCAAGACCGGATTCCGTATTCGTGTGCATTCAGGGCAGCACCAGGGATTCCCACGAGTTTATTCCGGACGTATTGAGGGCTGGCTGTAAAGTTTTTGTGGTAGAAAAAGAAGTGGAAGTACCGGCGGATGTGACTGTGATCCGGGTCGAGAGCGGACGACTCGCGCTGGCGGAGCTTTCTGCGGCGAGATTCGGTTATCCGGCAGAGAAACTGATCACCATCGGGATCACCGGCACGAAGGGAAAGACCACGACGAGCTATATGATCAAGGCGGTCCTTGAGGCAGCCGGAAAGAAGACCGGTCTCATCGGAACGAATGGCGCAGTCATCGGGGATGTGAAATTCCCGACCTCCAATACGACACCGGAATCCTATGTGGTGCAGGATTATTTCCATAAAATGGTGGAAGCTGGCTGTGAGTGCTGTGTGATGGAGGTCTCCTCTCAGGCCTTAATGCTTCACAGGGTCGGCGGGATCATGTTCGACTACGGTCTGTTCACAAATATTTCTCCGGACCATATCGGACCGAAGGAACACAAGAGCTTTGAAGAGTATCTTTTTTATAAGTCAAGGCTTCTTACTGTCTGCAAAACGGGGATCGTGAATCGTCTGACAGACCACTACGATGAGGTCGTAAAGGATGCGTCCTGCAGACTTCTTACATATGCCCTGAACGGAAACGCGGATTTCATGGGTGATGACATTCACTATGCATCAAATCACGATTTTGTGGGAATTGAATTCTCAATCCATGGCATGCTTGACGGAAGAGTCCGCGTAGGGATGCCGGGAAAATTCAACGCGGATAATGCTCTGGCGGCGTTGGCGGTCTGCACTCTGGCGCTTTCCGGTGGAAGCGGTGTGCTTGATGATCATACAAAACAGGCAATCCTTGGATCCCTAGTGAAGGTCCGCGTGGATGGTCGCATGGAGATCGCGCACGTATCGAAAAAGTGCAGTGTGATCGTGGATTACGCCCACAATGCGGTCAGCATGGAAAGTCTGCTCACAACACTCCGGGATTATCATCCAAAGCGTCTCGTATGTGTATTCGGCTGTGGTGGAAACCGCGCCAGAGATCGCAGATATTCAATGGGGGAGATCGGTGGAAAGATGGCGGATCTCTGTATCATTACGGCCGACAATCCGCGTTTTGAGAAAAACGAGGACATCATCAAGGACATCGAGGTGGGCCTTGCGAAGACGGACGGAACATATCTTGTGATCCCGGACAGACGGGAAGCAATCTTTTACGCGATCAGGAACGCCGAGGAAGGTGACATGATCGCCATTATCGGAAAAGGTCATGAGGATTATCAGGAGATCGAAGGTGTGAAACATCATTTCCTGGATCGGGAAGTCGTGGAAGAGGCGGTAAAAGGATAATGTATGATCGTCCGCAGAGGGACGCAGACTGCAGCAGTAAAGGAGATTGGAAAGGAATGGAGAACGTAAGCGTTCAGGATATCGTCCTTGCCACCGGAGGCGTACTGCTCTCCGGAGATGACGGTGTCATGTTAAACAAGATCCGCCTGGATTCCAGACAGGTTGAGACCGGAGATCTTTTCGTGCCGATCATCGGCGAGAAAGTAGATGCACATAAATTTCTGGAACAGGTTGCCGAAAAAGGAGCCGGTGCGGTGCTTACAAGCGAGCATAAGGAAAAAACGGAAGAAATGGCGGAGACCTCCTGTGCCTGGATCGCTGTGGATGACACGAAAAAGGCACTTCAGGCCGTAGGCCGTTACCTCAGAAAACGTCTGACACTGCCCATTGTCGGTGTCACAGGGAGCGTCGGAAAGACCACAACGCGGGAAATGATCGCGGCGGCACTCTCCGCGCGGTTTCATGTATACAAGACTCCGGGCAACAGCAACAGTCAGGTAGGAGTTCCGATTACCGTGTCCGAGATCACAAAAGAAGATGAAGTGGGTGTTCTGGAGCTTGGAATGAGCGAGCCGGGTGAACTTACCGTGATCGCACGGATCGCGAAGCCGGATGTGGCAGTGATCACAAACATCGGGATCACCCACATCGAGCAGCTTGGATCCCGCGAGAATATTTACAGAGAGAAGCTGACGATCCAGGACGGACTTTCCGATGGCGGCATCCTCATCTTAAACGGCGACGATGATATGCTTTGCAGGACCAGGGGAAAGGCCGGTGTGAAGACAGTCTATTATGGCACCGGGGAAACCTGTGATTACCGCGCAGTGGACATCGTCCTCATGGACGGAAAAACGGAGTTTACGGCTGTTCATGCGGGAAAAACCCAGAAAGTCCTCTTGAACGTCATGGGCACACACAATGTGATGAACGCTCTGGCAGCCATTGCGGTCTGCTGTGAACGCGGTATGACGATGGAAGAAGCCGCGGAGGGTCTTCTGACTTTCCATGGATTCAAACACCGCCAGCAGGTCTATGCCGACGGAAGATTTACGGTGATGGATGACTCTTACAACGCGAGTCCTGCATCCATGAAGGCGGCTCTCGATGTGTTTCAGGGACTCACGGGAAAACGCCATATTGCTGTCCTTGCGGATATGAAGGAGCTTGGCGCGAATTATCTGGCCTACCACAGGGAAGTGGGCGAGTACGCGGCAAATTCCGGCGTGGATCTTGTTGTTACATTGGGCGAGGCATGCAGGAGTCTGGCAGAAGGCGTTCGTGCGGTGAAGGAGATCCCGGTGGTGGAATTTTCAGACTGCGGGGAGATGGTGAAATATCTGGAGGCGGAGATCCGGGACGGAGACTGCGTTCTCTTTAAGGGATCCAACTCCATGGGACTGTCTGCTGTGGCAGATCAATTCGTGGAGATGGCCGGAAGGTAGGAATGGACGGAAGTTTTGAGAAGGGAGGGATTCGAAATGGAACCGTATGCGGATGTCATCATTGATCTTTCCGTAAAAAATGTGGACCGGATCTTCCAATACCGGATCCCTGACCATCTGAAAGAGCTTGTAAAGCCCGGAGTTCAGGTGAACATCCCTTTCGGAAAGGGAAATACCGAACGGAAAGGGATCGTGGTAGGTCTCTCAAAAGAGACAGATTATGACCCTGAAAAAATGAAAGAGCTCCTGGATGTGGAGACAGGCGCTGTCCCGATCCGTACTCAGATGATCTGCCTCGCCTTCTGGATGAAGGACCGCTATTCCACCACGATGAATCAGGCACTGAAGACGGTTCTTCCCGTAAAGGCGAAGGTGATGCCGAGGGAAGAACGTGTGATCGTTTCCTTAAAACCGAAGAATGAGATCGAAACGCTGCTTATAGAAGCGGAAAAGAAGAAATACCGGGCACGGATAAGGCTTTACCGGGCACTTCTTGAAAACGGGGAGCTGCCTTTGAAGCTGACTTCCGAAAAGCTCGGCATCACGGCCGCGATGCTGAAACCGTTAGTAGAAAAAGAGATCGTGGACCTGAAAACAGTCAAAAAAGAATCGGGAGCAGGAAACAGATTTCCAGAGACCGGACCTGTCGCCCTGAATCAGGAACAGAAGAACGCGGCGGAGACCGTGATCCGGGACTATGATTCCGGACAGCGTAATACCTATCTGCTTTACGGAATCACGGGAAGCGGCAAGACGGAGGTCTACATGGAGCTCATCGACTACGTCCTTCGGAAAGGCCGGCAGGCCATCGTCCTGATCCCGGAGATTTCCCTGACTTACCAGACCGTGATGCGTTTTTACCGGCGATTTGGAAACCGGGTTGGTATTATGAATTCCAGACTTTCGGCGGGAGAGCGCTATGAGCAGTCGGAGAGGGCGGCAAACGGGGAGATTGATATTATGATCGGTCCGCGTTCCGCTCTTTTCACACCGTTTCCGGATCTGGGGCTTATCATCATCGACGAGGAACATGAGGGAGCTTACAAGAGTGAGACAGCACCGCGGTACGATGCCAGGGAGGTCGCAAAGGTCCGGGCAGATATGAGCCGGGCAGCCGTAGTCTTAGGCTCTGCGACACCGTCCGTGGAGAGCTATTATCTGGCAGAACAGGGCGAGTATAAGCTTTTGACCCTCACAAAGAGGGCAAAGGAGAACAGCCGTCTGGCGGGGGTCCATATTGTGGATCTGAGAGAAGAACTCGCAGAGGGAAACCGCTCGATCTTCAGCCGGAAATTAAAGGAACTGATCGAGGACCGGCTGGCGAACAGGCAGCAGGTGATGCTGTTCATGAACCGGCGGGGATATGCGGGCTTTGTGTCCTGCCGCTCCTGCGGAAAGGCTATGAAATGCCCACACTGTGATGTGAGTCTTACATACCACAAAAACGGACGGTTAAAATGCCACTACTGCGGATTTGAACGGCCGCTGCCGGATCGATGTCCGTCCTGCGGTTCCCTGTTTATCGCGCCCTTTGGGACGGGGACCCAGAAACTGGAAGAATTTACAAAAAGGGAATTTCCAAAGGCCCGGATCTTAAGAATGGATGCGGACACCACGGCAAAAAAAGGAGCTCATGAAGAGATCCTTGCCACCTTCGCAGAGGGCGGGGCGGATATTCTCATTGGGACCCAGATGATCGTAAAGGGTCATGACTTCGCGAATGTGACCCTTGTGGGTGTCATGGCAGCGGATCTCTCCCTCTATGCACCGGACTATAAGAGCGCAGAGCGTACCTTTGAGCTCCTGACTCAGGCATCTGGGCGGGCCGGGCGCGGGGAGTTTCAGGGAGATGTGGTGATCCAGACATATGCGCCGGACCATTATGCGGTATCCTCCGCGGCAGAGCAGGACTATCTGCAGTTTTACCGGCAGGAGCTTCTGTACCGGAAGATGATGGGATATCCGCCCCTTGTAAGACTTTTGACCATCGGACTTTCCTCAAAGAGGGAGGCGGATGTGATCCGTGCGTCAGAGGATATGAAACGGGTCATTCTGAGGGAATATGCACTGGATGGACTGAAGGTCATCGGTCCGGTGGAGGATTCCCCCTACAAACTTAATGATAATTACAGAAAAATTTTATATATGAAACATGAAAGTTATGATATACTATTAAAAGTCAGAAATTGCGCCCGGAAGCGGGAGAACATCCCGGATCTTTTCCGGAATGTGTTCGTCCAGTACGATCTGACTTAGTAGTTTTCGATAAAAAATTGAGAGGAAATAAGATAAAATGGCAATCAGACAGATCAGAACCATCGGAGATGAGATCCTTACAAAAGAGTGTAAGCCGGTAAAGGAAATGAATGAGAGGACCCTTGAGCTCATCGAAGATATGTTTGAGACAATGTATGAGAATAACGGTGTCGGCCTTGCCGCACCGCAGGTGGGTGTCCGCAAGCGCGTCGTGGTTATCGATGTGGAGGACGGAAACCAGTATGTGCTGATCAATCCGGAGATCCTCGAGACGAGCGGAAGCCAGACCGGTCAGGAAGGCTGCTTAAGTGTTCCGGGAAAATGCGGACAGGTGACCCGCGCGGATCATGTAAAGGCAAAAGCTCTCAATGAGAATATGGAAGAGTATGAGATCGAGGCAGACGGACTTCTCGCGAGATGCATTCTTCACGAGTGCGACCATCTGGATGGAAAACTTTACGTCGATCTCGTAGAAGGTGAACTTCAGGATACAGCCGGAGAGGATGAGGAATAGTATGCGTATTGTTTTTATGGGAACGCCGGACTTTGCGGTTCCGACGCTGACTGCTCTCATTGAGGGCGGACATGAAGTTGTGGCTGTGGTGACACAGCCGGATAAGCCGAAGGGACGCGGAAAAGCTGTCCTTATGACTCCTGTAAAGGAAAAAGCGATCGAGTATGAAATCCCGGTATACCAGCCGGTAAAGGTGCGGGATCCGGAATTTGTGGAGCTTTTAAAAACGATGGCACCGGATGCCATCGTTGTCGTCGCATTTGGCCAGATCCTTCCGAAGTCCATTCTGGATCTTCCGAAATACGGCTGCGTGAATGTACACGCGTCCCTGCTTCCGAAATACCGCGGGGCTGCCCCGATCCAGTGGGCGGTCATTGACGGTGAGAAGGAGAGCGGAGTGACGACCATGATGATGGATGTGGGGCTGGATACCGGCGATATGCTGGAACAGAAAGCGATCCCGTTAGATGAGAAAGAGACTGGCGGAAGCCTGTTTGACAAGCTCTCTGCCCTCGGTGGATCCATGATCTTATCCACTCTAAAGGGACTGGAAAACGGAACGATCACGAGAACTCCGCAGGGAGAGTCCGGTACTTCCTACGCGAAGATGCTCACGAAGGAAATGGGACATATCGACTGGACGAAGGACGCGGTGTCCATTGAGCGTCTTGTCCGCGGTTTAAATCCGTGGCCAAGCGCATATACATCATATGCCGGAAAGACGATGAAGATCTGGGCGGCAGAGGTTGCGGATCTTCCGGGAGAGAGAGCTCCGGGAAAGATCCATGTGACAAAGGACCGGCTTTTTGTGGAGACCGGAGAAGGTGTCCTTGACGTAAAGGAGCTTCAGCTTGAGGGAAAGAAGCGGATGGATACAGCTTCTTTCCTGCGCGGTTTCCAGATGGAAGACGGAAGTTTCTGCGGGTAAGCTTCGCGGGTGATGCCGCGGGCGGTCCTGAAAATTCCGGCTGAAAAGCCGGCTGCCGGGACGACAGAAACGAGATCGAAAGGAGAGATGTTTTATGTACGGAATGTATGGTTACGGTTATGGCTATGGCCTTGACCCGACGATCATCCTTGTATTGATCGGTGTTGCCCTTTCTCTCTGGGCTCAGGGGCGTGTGAATTCCACGTTCTCGAGATATTCCAGAGTCCGCAGCATGACTGGCATGACAGGGGCAGAGGCGGCGAGACGCCTTTTAAATGCGCAGGGAATCTACGATGTGACGGTCCAGCAGATCGCCGGTGAACTTACTGACCACTATGATCCGCGGACGAAGACCGTAAACCTGTCCCAGTCCGTTTACGGAGCGACTTCCGTTGCGGCTATCGGTGTTGCTGCCCACGAATGCGGCCACGCGATGCAGGACAATGAGGGATATGCACCGTTACGGTTCAGGAGTGCTCTGGTTCCGGTGGCAAACTTCGGCTCCAGTCTTTCCTGGCCGCTGATCCTTTTAGGACTTGTGTTCGGCGGACTTGGTTCTCCGCTGGTGGAGATCGGAATCTTAATGTTCTCTCTGGCGGTGCTGTTCCAGCTTGTGACACTTCCGGTAGAGTACAATGCGTCTGCCCGTGCGGTAAGACTTCTGGATGCACAGGGCATTCTCGCGGGCGAGGAAGTAAACGGGACGAGAAAAGTACTGAACGCGGCGGCACTGACCTACGTGGCGGCAGCAGCAACTTCGATCCTGCAGCTTCTCCGTCTCATAATTCTCTTTGGAGGAAGAAACAGACGTGACAGATAATACGACAAATATCCGAGAGGTCGTCCTTGACGTCCTTCTGGAAGTCCTCGAAAACCATAATTTGAGCCATATTGTTTTAAAACAGGCACTGGAAAAGTACCTGTTTCTGGAGCGTCAGGACCGCGCGTTTATCACAAGATGCGTGGAGGGAACTCTGGAGTACCGGATCCAGATCGATGCGGTGCTTGAACGTTTTTCGAAGGTGAAGACCGCGAAAATGAAACCGGTGATCCGGGAGATCCTCAGAATGTCGGTCTACCAGATTCTGTATATGGAGCGTGTACCGGACTCCGCGGTCTGCAATGAGGCGGTAAAGCTTGCAAAGAAACGAAAATTCCAGGGTCTTTCCGGATTTGTGAACGGTGTCCTGCGGACGGTCTCCAGAGAAAAAGAGAAACTTGTCTGGAAGGACGCCTCGGAGCGCTATTCGATCCCCCGGTGGATGTTATCCGTGTGGGAGGAAATGTATGGAAAAGAGACTTCTGAAGCCATTGCTGCGTCATTTTTAGAAGAACGCTCCCTTACGGTGCGCTTTAATGAGAGCATCTCCCCGGCGGAGAAAACGATCGGAGAGTTGAGAGATCATGGCATTACGGTGGAGGAGTCCGGGATATTTCCGGGGATCGCTTCGATCCGTGGCTTCGACTACTTAGACCGGGTGTGCGCGTTCACGGAAGGAAAGATCACAGTTCAGGATCCAAGTTCCTCCCTTGCGGCACAGATGGCATCTATTGCCCCGGGAGATTTCGTTCTTGACGTGTGCGGAGCTCCGGGAGGAAAGGCCATGCATGCGGCAGATCTTTTAAAAGGTACCGGCATGGTGGAAGCGAGAGATGTGAGCGGGAGAAAGACGGATCTTATTGAGGAGAACATCATGCGCTGCGGCTTCCGGAACATTCGCACGAACGTTTGGGACGCGACAGTTCTGGATCCGTCTATGGTGGAGCAGGCAGATGTGGTTCTGGCAGATCTCCCATGTTCCGGTCTCGGAATTATCGGAAAGAAACCGGATATCAAAGAGCGGATGACGAGAGATGAGATCAAAAATCTCGCGAAGCTGCAGAGGGAGATCCTTTCTGTGGTGACTCAGTATGTAAAACCTGGTGGAACGCTTGTTTACAGTACCTGTACAATCACTGAGGAAGAGAATGAAGAAAACGCGGACTGGATCGAGAAGCATCTGGCGTTTGAAAAGAAGAGGATCGCAGATCTCCTGCCGGAGGCTCTTAAGAGTTCCTGCGAGGAGAACAGGATCCAGCTTCTTCCGGGACTCCATCCCTGCGACGGCTTCTTTATCTCTGTGTTCAAAAAGAAGAAATAATACTGCGCAGGTTCTGAATCCGCGGACATGACTGCCTGCGGATCCGTTAAAAACGGATTTATGTGGAAACATGACAGAACCAAGGCTTTTGGAGAATCGAGAATGGAAAAGAAAGACCTGAAATCAATGACACTGGAAGAACTGACAGAGTTCGTGAAGGAGCTGGGTGAAAAACCGTTCCGGGCAAAACAGTTATACCAGTGGATGCATGTAAAATTAGCCGAGTCTTTAGACGAATGTACGAACCTTCCGAAGTCGCTTAAGGAAAAGCTTTCGGAATACAGTACATACACGTCCCTTAAGACCGTAAAGATGCTGGAATCGGGGATCGACGGGACAAGAAAGTATCTGTTCGGTCTCGATGACGGAAACGTGATCGAGAGCGTCCTGATGAAATATCACCACGGAAATTCTGTGTGTATTTCCTCTCAGGTGGGCTGCCGCATGGGCTGCCGGTTCTGTGCGTCCACTCTGGACGGACTCACAAGAAACTTACGTCCTTCGGAGATGCTGGATCAGATCTACCGGATCCAGAGATCCACGGGAGAGCGTGTCTCCAACGTTGTGGTCATGGGAAGTGGTGAGCCGATGGATAACTATGATAACCTGATCCGGTTTATCAGGCTTCTTTCCGATGAAAACGGTCTGAATATCAGTCAGAGAAACATCACGGTATCCACCTGCGGGATCGTACCAAAGATCTTAAAGCTTGCGGAGGAAGGTCTTTCCATTACTCTGGCACTTTCCCTTCATGCGCCGGACGATGAGACGAGAAAGACTCTGATGCCCATCGCCAACAGCTACTCCTTATCGGAGGTGCTTCCGGCATGTAAGGAATATTATAAAAAGACAGGAAGACGCCTGACCTTTGAGTACAGTCTTGTACAGGGCGTCAATGATAACCTTGACGAGGCAAAGCGCCTGACTGCGCTTTTAAAGGATATGCAGGGACACGTGAACCTGATTCCGGTAAACCCGATCAAGGAACGCGACTTCAAACAGTCCAATCGGGATGCCATTGACGCGTTCAGGGGTTATCTTGAAAAACACGGCATCAACGTTACGATCCGCAGGGAGATGGGCCGCGATATCGGCGGTGCCTGCGGACAGCTTAGAAAGAGCTATCTGAGTGAGGAGGAATCGTCATGATCTCTTACGCGAAGACAGACACCGGTCTTGTGAGAAGATCCAATCAGGATTTCCTGTTTGCAGCGGATCAGCCGGTGGGACCGCTTCCGAATCTGTTCATCGTGGCAGACGGAATGGGCGGACATAAGGCCGGGGATTTCGCGTCCCGGTATGTCGTGGAACATATGAAAGAATATATTGAAAATTCTGATCTGACCAGTCCTGTGATGATCCTCAGAAAAGCTCTGGAGAAGACGAATCAGGGGCTCTTTGAGGAAGCTCAGGGAAACCCGGACCGGGAAGGGATGGGGTCCACTCTTGTTGCCGCTACGATCGAGGACGACATGATGTACGTGGCAAATGTGGGGGACAGCAGACTTTATCTTTTGCGGGACAGTCTTGCACAGATCACGAGAGACCATTCCCTTGTGGAAGAGATGGTCGCGAGAGGAAAAATGGAGCGGGACAGCGAGTCATACCGAAGCCAGAAGAACATTATTACCCGCGCCATGGGAATCGGAAACCGGGTGGAGGCGGATTTCTTTGAAGTGCCGCTTCTTGAGTGTGACTGTATTCTGCTCTGCTCTGACGGATTGACGAACATGGTGGATGATGCCGAGATCAGCCGGGTCTTAAAGACAACGGATACGCTGAAAGAGAAGACGGAAGCGCTGGTTGACGAGGCAAACCGGAACGGAGGAAAGGACAACATTGCGATTGTCCTTGTAGAACCTCAGATAAGTGAGGTGAAGCTATGATTTTATACCCTGGAACGATGCTGCAGGACCGATATGAGATTCTGGAAAAAATAGGTTCCGGCGGAATGTCAGAGGTCTATAAAGCAAAATGCCATAAATTAAACCGTCTGGTCGCGATCAAGGTACTGAAATCGGAGTTTACTTCCGACGCGACCTTTGTCAGTAAATTTAAGATGGAAGCTCAGGCAGCGGCCGGGCTTTCACACCCGAATATTGTCAATATATATGATGTCGTGGATGAGGGAGATATCCACTTTATCGTTATGGAGCTCGTAGAGGGAATCACCTTAAAGAGCTATATCACGAAAAAAGGTCATCTGGATGTAAAGGAAGCCATCGGGATCGCGATCCAGGTAGCCTCCGGAATCGAAGCAGCCCATGAACAGCATATCATTCACCGTGATATCAAGCCTCAGAATATGCTGATCTCCATGGATGGAAAGGTGAAGGTAGCGGACTTCGGAATTGCGAGAGCTGTGTCGTCCCAGACCATGAATGCGGCGACAGTTGTGGGATCTGTCCACTATATCTCCCCCGAACAGGCGAGAGGCGGATACAGCGATGAGCGGAGCGACCTGTATTCATTAGGTATCACCATGTTTGAGATGGTCACCGGCCATGTTCCGTTTGAGGGGGACAACACGGTGACGGTCGCGCTGGCACATCTGGAAGAACCGATGCCGGATCCCAGAATGTTGAATCCGGATGTGTCCCCAAGTCTTGCGAGGATCATCTTAAAATGTACGGAAAAGAGACCGGAGCGCCGATACCCGAATGCGGCGGCCGTGATCAGTGACCTGAGAAGAGCACTCTTAAATGATGACGACCCGACTATCGGCGCCGTTAAAGAGGAAGACCACAGCTCCGATACCATCGTCATCAGCCCAAAAGAACTGAATCTTATCAAGACGAGAAGTGGGGAACGGATCCGGGAGTCAAAGCCGGTAAAAGAGATCCGTGAGCGCAGGGAACGGCGGGATCTGGAAAAGCGGTATGATCAGACGGAGAACGCGAAGAAGGAACCGAAAAAGAATAAAGTGGATGATGAAGCCACAGGCCTGGAAAAGATCCTGACAGGTCTGGGCGTGGCGGCAGCCATCGTCATTGTCGCGGTTGTGATCGTGTTTGTCCTGAAGCTTGGCGGTCTGTTCAGAAGCAGCACTCCGGAGGATCCGACAAAAACCATTTCTGAGGAAGCTATGACGGAAGAAGCGAAGACAACTGCGGCATCGGAGACTGTTATCAGCCAGAAGGAAGTCTATATGCCGAAGCTTGTGGGCCACTCCGAGGAGGAAGCCGAGAAGATCTTACAGGGACTCGATCTCACCATGCAGGTAGAGCAGGAAAACTCGGATAAAGTGGAAAAAGGCATAGTCATTTCACAGAAGGAAGAGCCCGATACCGTGATTCCGCGTTTCTCCAAGGTAACCGTTGTCATCAGCGCGGGTTCTGATAAGGTTGATCTCTCAGAACTTGGCCTTTCCGGAATGACACTGGAAACGGCGGTCCGCCTGTTGGAGGGAAAGAATTTAAAAGCAGATGTTCGGGAGGAAGCCAGCGAGGAGGTGGCTTCCGGAACGATCATCCGCTATGAACCGGAGGAAAAAGTGGCCCTCGGAAGTACCGTAACCTTATATGTGAGTACGGGACCGGAGGAGGAATTCGTTCCTGTACCGAATCTTTATGGAAAGACGGACGCGGAGGCGGCAGCACTTCTTTCCGCGGCAGGACTTGTGACCGGAGAGGTTTCAAAGGAGTACGACAGCACGATCTCGGCCGGTCACGTCATCAGTCAGGGCGTTGAGGCAGGAACTCAGGTAGCACCTGGGGATACCGTGGATTACACTCTGAGTCTTGGGCCGGAAGCTCCGAAAAAACAGTTTATTGCATCTCTGGATGCAAGCTATCCGCTTCAGGTCTCCTATGGACCGGGGGCAGCATCCTCCGAGATCCAGATCCTGATCCGTTTAAAGCAGACGGTGAACGGCAAAGTGACCTATACGAAGCTTGCGGAGCCAAAGTCTTACAGCGCGGACACAACCCTGAATATCAAGTTAGACAGGATCCGCGGCGCGGACGGCGTACAGACCGGTGAGGTGGAGATCGTGGACCTCACGAACAACGTGGTACTGACATCCTATAATGTGACATTTACGGAGGTTGACGGTTGACTGGAAAGATCATAAAGGGAATTGCCGGATTCTATTACGTACATGACGGCGTTTCCAAAGTATACGAGTGTAAGGCAAAGGGCGTATTCCGGAACCGGAAGATCAAGCCTCTTGTGGGTGACAATGTGGAGTTCGACGTGCTTTCTGAGGAGCAGAGCCTCGGAAACATCGTGGAGATCCTTCCGAGGGAGAACTCCCTGATCCGTCCGGCAGTGGCGAACATCGATCAGGCAATGATCGTGTTTGCCGTCGCTGACCCGGAACCGAATTTAAACCTTCTGGACCGCTTTCTGGTTACGATGGAAGCCCAGAATGTTCCGGTGGTGATCTGCTTTAATAAGACAGACCTCGGAAAAGAGGGCGAGGCAGAACGACTTGCTGGAATCTATCGGGATGCCGGATATGATGTCCATCTGTCCTGTGCTCTGGCGGGGGAAGGGATCGAGGCGATCCATGACCTCTTAAGGGGGAAGACAACGGCACTTGCCGGCCCGTCCGGTGTTGGGAAATCATCCCTGACGAACAGGATCCAGCCGGAGGCGGAGATGGAGACGGGGGCCGTCAGTGAGAAGATCCGCAGGGGCCGCCATACCACAAGACATTCGGAGCTGTTCTTCGTCGAGAAGGAGACCTTCGTGATGGACACGCCGGGCTTCAGCTCCATCTTTGTCGACAATATGAAGCCGGAAGAGTTAAAGGATTTCTTTCCGGAATTTGAGACCTACGAGCCGGAATGCCGTTTTTTGGGCTGTGTCCATGTGGGAGAACGGGAGTGCGGCGTCAAGGAGGCCGTAAAAGCAGGAAAGGTTGCGGATTCCCGGTATGAAAATTACCGGCTGATCTATGAAGAACTGAAGAGTAAAAGGAGATATTAAGATCATGTATACATTAGCGCCATCGATTCTTTCAGCAGACTTTTCAAAACTTGGTGAAGATGTAAAGACAGTTTCTGACGCGGGAGCGCAGTTCATCCATCTGGATGTGATGGACGGAGCGTTTGTCCCGAGCATTTCCTTCGGTATGCCGGTGATCTCATCCCTCAGAAAGACAACAGACCGTGTGTTTGATGTCCATATGATGGTGGAGGAGCCGGGAAGATATGTAAATGATGTCAGAAAGGCCGGCGCGGATATCATCTGTGTCCATCAGGAAGCCTGTCTTCATCTGGACCGTACCATCAACCAGATCAAGGAGACCGGTGCCAGAGCAGCTGTTGCGTTAAACCCGGCAACTCCGGTCGAGACACTTTCCTGTATCTTAAAAGAAGCAGATATGTTTCTGATTATGTCCGTAAATCCGGGATTCGGAGGACAGAAGTTTATCCCGTATACGTTAGAGAAGATCAAAAAGCTCCGCGGCATGTTAAATGAGGCCGGACTCACCACCGATATTGAGGTGGACGGCGGCGTGAATGCGGCAAATGTCAAAGAGGTTCTCGATGCAGGCGCGAACGTGATCGTTGCGGGTTCCGCGGTGTTTAAGAACGATGCGGCAGCGAATACAAAGGAGTTCCTGAAGATCTTTGAGGAGTATTCCGCAAGATAAGGGGCCGCACCCGGCGTGAGGATGTGCCATGGATAGGGGAGAGGCAGATAATATGAATGCAGACAGAAGAGAAATGACGGATACCTGCCTGATCGTGTCGGGCGGACCGACGGACCGGAAATTTGCTGCGGAATTCGTGAAAAATCGGAAATATCCCTATGTGATCGCAGTGGACGCGGGTCTTACCGTCTGCGAGGAGCTGGGGCTTGTGCCGGACCTTGCGGTGGGCGATTTTGATACCTTCGGGCTGGAACGGATGGAAGAACTCAGAAAGAAAGAGGGATGGGCGACGGATATCCATAAGCCGGAGAAGGATGAGACGGACACGGATCTTGCGGTCCGCTCCGCACTCCGGGCAGGATTTCATACCGCCCATGTTCTGGGGGCCACAGGGGGCAGACTGGATCATGAGCTTTCCAATATCCATCTGATGCGGGCGGCGAAGGATGCAGGACTTTTTATGGAGATCTATGACGCGAAGAACCGGATTTTTCTCCTGACGCCGGATGATGAGGAACATTCCGTCTTTTTGAAAGACCGGATCTACGGAAAATATGTCTCCTTTCTTCCGCTTACGGAGACCGTTCTTGGAATCACGCTGGATGGATTTAAATATCCGCTGCATAATAAGGACATCTCGATCTTAGAGGATCCCAGTCTTTGTGTCAGCAATGAAATTCCAGGGGAGCGGGCAAAGATCACGTTCCGGAAAGGGATCCTGATCTGCGTGGAGTCAAGAGATTAAAGAGAACACCGCGTGAAAATATCAGCGTGAAAAAGCAAAAAAGAAGGATAATATACGTTGCAGTCTGCAATGTTGCGGCGAGGAAAACAGACTGGACTGTATAAAAAAAAACGAAACTGGACATTTCATACAATCCACTCGCATGCTACCATGGGTATCAGGATGACAGAAAGGATTTCCGGATGATCCATTCAGAAATCCTTGAATCGATTATGAAAAAATGAACGGTTCTGCCTGTCAATAACACACGAGGGGAGATTATACTTATGAAAGAAAAGAATGGGCAGTTAATGAAAATTGCGCAGGCTGGCCTGATGGCGGCGCTCTGCTATATCGGATATGCCGTGTTCCCGGCGATTTCAGCCAGCGGAACGAAGATTCATATCGGAAACGCATTTGTCGTGCTTTCCGCATACCTTCTCGGCGGCGTTTACGGTGGACTTTCCGGTGCTGTTGGCTTATCCATTGCTGATATCGTTGGCGGCTATGCGGCATCTGCACCGAGAACTTTTATCACAAAGCTTGTGATCGGTCTCATCGTAGGCTTCGTTGCCCACAGGATCGCAAAGATTTCCGATGAACATGACCATGCCTATGTGATCCGCTGGTCTGCGATCGCGGCTGTCTGTGGTCTCGGTTTCAACTGCTTCTTTGAGCCGGCATTAAAGTATGTATGGTATACTTTATTATTCCCGAACGCTGATAAAGCAGCATCTGCGATCAAAGCGCTGATAGCGATCACAACATACACCACGATCATCAACGCGGTGATCAACTCCGTGATCGCAGTCGTCCTTTATGCGGCGCTTCGCCCGGCGTTAAAACGAGCTGGTTTTTTAGCTGCTCAGTAGGTCTGCACACTTGTTGCGCTGACCGTAAAAAAGAATAGGCTGAAAGTCAAAAATCCCATCGACGCAGTCGATTTGGGATGGAGTTTAAAACTAAGAAAAATAAATTCTGCAGTGTAACATAGATGTTGCTGTATCGCATGTGGACAATAAAAAATTCTACTTGTGAGCAGCAAATATACTGCGGAAGCAGGAAGATTGGAAGATAAATTCATGCAGAAGAAAATTGCTGTGATCAATGATCTTTCAGGTTATGGCCGCTGTTCATTAACAGTGGCTATTCCTGTTTTATCCGCGATGGGTCATCAGTGCTGTCCGATACCGACGGCGATCCTTTCAAACCATACGGAATTTCCGGTTTACTTTTTCGATGACTATACGGAAAAAATAACCACATATACGGACAAATGGAAAGAACTTGGACTTTCCTTTGACGCGATCGCAACGGGATTTCTTGGGTCGGAGGCCCAGATCGGGATCGTCATGGAGATCGTTCAGAAATTAAAGGCAGAGAAAACGTTTGTTGTTGTGGATCCGGTGATGGGAGACCATGGACATGCCTATGAGACTTATACACCGGAGATGTGCGAGCAGATGAAGGAACTTGTCTGCATGGCGGATGTTGTTCTCCCGAATGTGACGGAGTGCTGTATCCTCACGGATACTCCATACAGGGAGGAAAACTGGACGAGAAAAGAACTCTTAAATATGGCGATGATGCTGCGGCTCATGGGCGCGAAATCTGTGGTCATCACAGGAGTGCGGGAGGGAAGCTGCTACACCAATGTGGTTCTGGAGCAGGGACAGTACGATGCAAAATTTATCCGGACAAGGTCCTCCGGTGGAGAGCGTCCGGGAACCGGAGATGTATTTTCCTCTGTTGTGGCGGGCGCGTTATTAAACGGGAAGTCCCTCCCGGAGGCGGTGAGCCAGGCAGCAGGATTCGTAAAAGAGTGCATAAAAGTCTCCGATGAGGAGCAGATCCCTCACGCGAACGGTGTTTGTTTTGAGAAGATTCTTGGTAAACTGATAAAAAAGTAGGAGAAATCCCCTTCCTTTTCTCAGCGAAATATGATATATTTTTACCAAAGCGTGTTTTTACACGGCAATAAGGAGAAAAGCTCATGTTAGATTTAAGATTTGTAAGAGAAAATCCGGAAATCGTAAAGCAGAATATCCGGAATAAATTCCAGGACGCGAAGCTTCCGTTAGTAGACGAAGTGATCGAACTGGACGAGGAGAACAGAAAAGTAAAGAAGGAGGCTGATGACCTCCGCGCGAGCAGAAATAAGATCTCCAAGCAGATCGGCGCATTGATGGGACAGGGCAAGAAGGAAGAAGCTGAGGAAGTTAAGAAACAGGTTACAGAAGCTTCCGACCACCTTGCTGAGCTGGAGGAGAAAGAAAAAGATCTCGAGGAGCGCATCAAGAAGATCATGATGACGATCCCGAATATCATCGACCCGTCCGTACCGATCGGTAAAGATGACAGCGAGAACGTAGAAGTTCAGAAGTACGGTGATCCGGTCGTTCCGGATTTTGAGATCCCGTACCACACAGAGATCATGGAGAAATTTAACGGCATCGATCTTGATTCCGCAAGAAGAGTTGCCGGTAATGGTTTCTACTATTTAATGGGTGATATCGCGAGACTTCACTCCGCAGTGATCGCATACGCGAGAGATTTCATGATCGACCGTGGATTCACGTACTGTGTACCGCCGTTTATGATCCGCAGTGATGTTGTTACAGGTGTTATGAGCTTTGCTGAGATGGATGCTATGATGTACAAGATCGAGGGTGAGGATCTCTACCTGATCGGTACAAGTGAGCACTCCATGATCGGTAAATTCATCGACCAGATCATTCCGGAAGAGGAACTTCCGAAGACTTTAACAAGCTATTCTCCGTGCTTCCGTAAGGAGAAGGGTGCGCACGGCATCGAGGAGCGCGGCGTATACCGTATCCACCAGTTTGAGAAGCAGGAGATGATCGTTGTCTGCAAGCCGGAAGAATCCAAGATGTGGTTCGACAAGTTATGGCAGAACACGGTAGATCTGTTCCGTTCCATGGATATCCCGGTTCGTACCTTAGAGTGCTGTTCCGGTGACCTTGCTGACCTGAAGGTAAAATCTGTTGACGTTGAGGCTTGGTCTCCGAGACAGAAGAAGTACTTTGAGGTAGGAAGCTGCTCCAACCTTGGTGACGCTCAGGCAAGACGTTTAAGAATCCGTGTAAACGGACCGGATGGAAAGAAATATTTCGCACATACCTTAAATAACACAGTTGTAGCCCCGCCGAGAATGTTAATCGCTTTCCTTGAGAACAACTTACAGGCAGACGGTTCTGTAAGAATTCCGGAAGTATTAAGACCGTATATGGGCGGAAAGACAGAGATCAAATAAATAAGGATTTGTAAAGCTGTGGCGATTCATATTGTCACAGCTTTTTCAGTTGCAGGACAGATCCGGAAACTGACAGAATAACCGGGATTTTTGTCACGCAGAGCATATTACGAAGGAGATGAGATCCATGCCGGCAGCATTTGCGCATGATCTATTTGGGAGAAAAGTATACATGGAGGCTGATCCGGTCGTCAAACGGATCATAAAGAAGGAACGATACTGTTTCCTTTTAGGAGTCCACGGACCGGATATCTTGTTTTTTTACAAGGCACTTGGAAAAAACAAGGTGAACCAGAAAGGCGTGCGGATGCACGGCGAACCCGCTGCAAAGCTCATGGAACGTGGTCGGATGCTGGTACGTGAGGCTGAGACAAGGGACGAGAGGGATGAGATGATCGCGTATCTCATGGGTGTCGCCTGCCATTTCAGCCTCGACAACCGCGTCCACGCTTACGTGAATGCAGAGGAGAAACGGACCGGGATCACCCACGCGGAGATCGAGACGGAACTGGAACGAAGACTTTTGGAGCGGGAACATATGCGCCCGCTGCACTCGAACCTCACCTGTCATTTAAAGATCACAGCCCAGACCGTGCGGGCATCATCGAGGCTTTTCGATGAAGATCCCATCAAGGTGGCAAAGGCGATCATGAGTTTTCGGACCATGAACCGTCTGTTTATCAACTCGAGTGAGAGGACGAAAAGGCTCTGCTGCTTCCTCCTGCGTTTTACGGGAAGCTATGGGGTCATTCACGGCATGTTTATGAGGAAACAGCCAACGCCGGGCTGTGAGGCCATCACGGACCACCTGGAGCGTGAATTTAATGAGGCAGTCCCTAAAGGAGCAGAACTTTTAAGCGATCTGCTTACATACCTGAGGGGAAAAGGACCGATGCCGGAAATCTTTCAGGGGAATTTTAACGGCGAATAGAGATGTGGCAGAATTTGAAGGCAGATTGCATGTCAGCCGGAAAGACTGGAAAGGTTGCACAAAATTGAAGAAATAGAACATAAAGGAGAAGAACATGCAGGGAATGATCTATGGGATCGGAGTGGGACCGGGGGACCCGGAACTCATGACATTAAAGGCAGCGCGCCTGCTTCGGGAGGCGGATGTGATCGTGATTCCTGGAAAAGAAAAGGAGACGTGTACCGCATATCAGATCGCTCTGGGGGCGGTCCCTGAGATCGAGGAGAAGGAGATCACCCCTGTGGTATTCCCGATGACGAAGAACGAGTCGGTGCTGAAGGAGAGCCATGAGGCGGCGGTGAAGAGTCTGGCTGCCCTCATGGATCAGGGAAAGACCGTGGCGTTTTTGACACTGGGGGATGTGACGGTCTATTCCACATATGGCTATGTCCATAAAAAGCTTCTGGCTCTGGGATACGAGTCTGTCCTGATTAACGGAGTCCCGTCTTTCTGCGCGGCGGCGGCAAAGCTCGGGATCTCCCTGGGGGAGAAGGCGGAGTCCATCCATATCCTGCCGGGCTCCTATCCGGTGAAGAATGGGCTGAAGCTTTCAGGGACAAAGATCTTGATGAAATCCGGGAAAAAGATCGCGGATGTGAAGCGGGAGCTTCTTCTCACGGAGTGTCCTGCCTGGATGGTGGAAAACTGCGGGATGGAGGGTGAGCGGCTGATACGAAGTGCCGCGGATATCCCGGAGGACGCGGGATATTATTCCCTTATTATCGCAAAAGACAGGGAGGAACAGTAAAGGATGGGAGCAATAAAACGCCGGACGGTCCGGATCGGAACGCGAAAGAGCAGGCTGGCGCTTGTGCAGACGAAGATGGTGGCGGAGGCAATCGAGGCCGCATGCCCGGAGGTAAAATGTGAGTTGGTTCCCCTGATGACAAAGGGCGATAAGATCTTAAAGACCTCTCTTGTTGCTTTTGGAGGAAAAGGGGCCTTTGTGGAGGAGTTTGAGCAGTCCATTTTAAACGGGGATATTGATCTCGCGGTCCACAGCGCGAAGGACATGCCGATGGATCTGAGTGACGGGCTCTGTATCGGTGCCGTCTTAAAGCGGGAAGATCCGAGGGATGTCTTTGTGACGGTAAAGGGTCGTACTCCGGAGCGGAGTCCCAGGATCATCGGAACGGGAAGTCCGAGACGTCAGGTGCAGATCATGGAGCACGGGGATGTGGAATGCCGCCTGCTCCGCGGAAACGTTGATACGAGACTGGAAAAGCTGTATCAGGGAGAGTACGATGGGATCATTCTGGCTGCGGCTGGTCTTAATCGTCTGGGTCTTTTTAATGATCCGAGATTTTCCTTTGAGTTTCTGGAACCGGAAATGTTTCTCCCGGCAGGGGGTCAGGGGATCATCGCAGTGGAAGCGAAAAAGGGCAGTGAGGTATTAAAGATCCTCAAAAAACTGAATGATAAAGAAGCGGAGCGGGCATTGTTCGCGGAGAGAAAAGTGCTGCGCCTTTTAGGTGCAGGCTGTACCGCCGCGGTAGGCGTGTACGCGAAGGAAGAGAATGGAACATTTTGGATGGGACTCATGCGGGAGACAAAAAATGGACTTATCCGCAGGAAGATCTCCGGAGCGCCGGAGGATTCCATGAAACTCGCGGAGCTTCTCGTAAAGAAGGGGACCGAAGGGGAGCTTCCGGCAGGGAAAGCTTATCTTGTGGGAGCAGGCCCCGGAAACGGCGGACTTATCACGGTAAAAGGACAGCAGATCTTAAAGGCTGCGGAGGTCCTTGTCTACGACCGTCTTGGCTCCGAGGAACTGCTGACTCTGGTGCCGGAGGACTGTGAGCGGATCTATGTTGGAAAAGAGGCCGGGCACCACATCAAAAAGCAGTCGGAGATCAACCGGATCCTGGTGGAGAAGGCGCTGGAAGGAAAGCGTGTCGTCCGGTTAAAGGGCGGAGATCCCTTTGTGTTCGGGCGCGGCGGAGAGGAGATCCAGGCGCTCACGGAGGCGGGAATCGCCTATGAGGTCATTCCGGGCGTTACCTCCGCCATCGGGGCACTGGAGGCGGTTGGAATCCCGGTGACCCACCGGAACATCGCGAGGGATTTCCATGTCTTCACGGGACATATCTCTCACGAGGGCGGAGAGGGACTTTCCGGGGATTACAGCCTGTACGCGAAGCTTCCGGGAACCCTGATCTTCCTTATGGGACTCTCGAACCTTGAGGAGATCGTGAAACGTCTCATAGATGGCGGAAAAGACGGGGAGACGCCTGCTGCCGTCGTGACGGACGGAACATTGTCCAGAATGCGCGTTGTCCGGGCATCCTTAAAGGATCTGCCTGCCGCTGTGAGAAAGGCGGGAATGACACCACCGGGAATCATCGCTGTGGGCGAGGTCTGTGCGTTCCATTTTACATCCATGGTGCCGGGGGCACTCACCGGAATCACGGTGGGCGTAACCGGAACGGAGAGTGTCGGAGGACGGATCATGAACCGGCTGGCCGTTGAGGGAGCGAGGACGATCCGTGCCGGGGAATCCATTGTGGTGCGGGAATCCATGGAGCGGCTGGATCAGGCATTTGAGGAGATCTCCCGGTACAGCTGGGCCATCTTTACGAGCCGGAATGCGGTAAGGATCTTCTTTGACCGGATGCGAGAGAGACGTGTGGATCTCAGAAAACTTGGCTCACTTAAGTTTGCTGCCGTCGGGCGCGGAACAGGAGAGTATCTGGAGAGTGTCGGAATCACGCCGGACTTTATCCCGGAGGAATACACGACGAAAGCGCTGGCGGATGGACTTGTAAAATATCTGAAGGAGAATGGAGAGGCTTCTGGGGCAAAAACTGCCGCCACCAATATATCCTACAGCATTTCCAGTTCAGAAAATATCTGTCCGTGTGCTGAGGCAGGAAAATTTCTGATCCCGCGGGCAAAGCAGGGCTCGAAGGTCCTCACGGAGACACTGGCGGAACAGGGATATGCGTTTGATGATATTCCAATCTATGATATCCTGGTGGAGCAGACGGAGCTTGCGAGACTTAAAACTGCCGACTATATCACGTTTGAGAGCGGCTCCGGCGTCCGAGGATTCTTCGCGGGACGTGAGGCGGAAGCGGCATCTCTGTTTGAGACGGTGAGACCAGTCTGCATCGGAAAGGTGACAGCGGCAGTCCTTGCGGAATACGGAGTGAAGAATGCCCTGACAGCTTCCGACTATACAGCGGACGGAATTTTAGAGGTGCTGCTGGCGGACAGAAACGAGATCGCGAGGTAAACATGGATACCTTTGTATACAAAGACCATAAAAAGTTAAGATGCGGATACACCACAGGAACCTGCGCGGCTCTGGCGGCTCAGGGGGCGGTGCGATTTCTGCTCACAGGATCCTGGAAGGAGACGGAGGAGATCATGACCCCGAAGGGGGTTCCGGTGTGCGTATCGCTGGAAGAGAAAACTTCCGGGGATAGTTGGGCGGAGTGCGCGGTCAGGAAGGACGCAGGGGACGATTATGATGTGACGAACGGGATCCTGGTGTATGCGCGGGCGGAGTTTGTGAAAGATAAAAGTTTTTGTGAAAAAGCCCATATGCCGCGCCCGGAAAATTCTGTTTCCGGGTCTGTTCGAGAAAGATCAGAAAACTATTTGAAGTTGAATGTGGGAAAGAGGCAGGAAACAGAACGGCCTGTTCAGCGCAACGTGGAATCCCGGGAAGATCTCATCAGAATCGACGGCGGTATCGGTATTGGCCGCGTCACAAAACCCGGTCTCGACCAGCCGGTAGGCGCGGCAGCGATCAACTCTGTGCCGAGAAAGATGATCCGGGATGCCGTCTACGCCCTTTTGGAGGAAGCCGGGGAGCTTTTTCCGGTATCGATCACCATATCGATTCCTTCAGGCGTGGAAGCTGCAAAGAAGACATTCAATCCGGTTCTCGGCATCGAGGGTGGGATCTCCGTTCTCGGGACCAGCGGGATTGTGGAGCCCATGAGCGAGGAAGCGCTTGTCGATACGATCCGCACCCATCTGAACGTGCTGAAAGCGGAAGGACGGAAATGGGTGATTGCCGTGCCGGGAAATATGGGCGCGGGATTTTTAGAGAGGTATCTCATCGAACATAGGAAAAACAGCGCTGATCTTCATCTGGAGCGTGTGGCTTCAGACACGGAATCTCCTTTGAATGAGGAACCGATGTCTTCAGAGAGTTTATCAACTGGAGCAGATCCATCACGGATGGAGAAATTCATGAACTCCCTCGTCACCATGAGCAACTTCGTCGGAAAAACCATCGACCTTGCCGCAGAGCTTGGCTTCTCCGGAATCCTGATCGCCGGTCACATGGGAAAACTCGTGAAGATCGGAAACGGGATCATGAACACCCACTCCAGGGAGGCGGATGGTCGCATGGACACGATGCTGTCCTGCGCGTTATCTGCCGGAACCGAGGACCTGGAACTCCTTAGAAAGATCCAGAGATCCAACACGACGGATGAGGCGATGGATCACTTAAAACAGGCGGGAATCATAGAGGACACGATAAACGTATTCTTAAAGCGTGCCGATTGGCACCTTACCCATCGATCCAGGGACGAGGTGAGGACGGGAATGATCGTCTTCGGGACAAAGGGGGAGTATCTGGGAGAGACGGAAGGCGCGGACGCGATTCTGCGGTCAGCGTTGAAAGAGCTGGATCAATAAGCTTCCACTTAGCGCTGAAAGAACTGAAACAATAAGTTTTGGAACAACGCATGAAAGTTACGGTCTCTGATCATTCATCGAAATTAAAGGAAACACTATGGAAAACAGGCAGAAAAATTACGGGAGCGTCCATGACACAAAGGCATCCATGATGTATAACCGCTTCCTGAAACAATACAACGAGTGGCTTTCCGGCGGACCGATCCCGGATACCGGAAATCAGGATACAAAGTATTTTCTGGGCCAGCAGCGGAAGCGGTTGGAAAAACGCGGACTTCACAGAGATTCATCCATAGAACTCCGGGGTCTTCTGGCCTCAGCCGGCGCGATCCCGCCGAAGGTCGGAAAGAAATATACGAATGTGACAGAATTCCGCACGGCACAGAGAAATACGACATATTCCAGGGGTGGACGGATCGTCGGAAAATTCCGGAAGAAAGAGATCTTATACCAGACGATCACCTTCGCGAATGAGGCGACGGTAGACGGAACGGAGCCATGTACCTGCCCGTCCTGCGGAGCGGTGAGCCAGATCAAGGCGCTGTTTGAAGGCTGCCCATACTGCCACACAAGATTTCTGATGCAGGATCTGTATCCGAAGGTCGCGAATTTTTATTCCATTGAAGACCTCAGCTATTCCAAGGAAGAGATCAAAAGAACATTAACTCCCTGGTGCGGCGGAGGGGCAGTCATCTTCACGGTGTTCATGCTGGCATACCTGGCATGGGAGAGGGCAAAGACCGGTGATCCTCTGACACTATATTCCATGATCTGCCCGCTGATCGGGTGTCCAGTAATCGGAGCCTTCGGCGGATATATGCTGTTTGCCTTAAAAACACTTGGGTATATTTTCTGGCGGGCGATGCAGAGCCTTGGACTTCTGTTTGCCACTTCTGGCAGCAAAAACAGGCTGATCCGGTTCATGAAGAATTACGAGCCGGATTTTGGCTATGAAAACTTTGCAAACCAGGTCATTGCTCTGGCAAAAAATATTATCTTTTCCGAGCCGGGAGAGGACCTTTCTATTATCCGCGGTCCCTGGGATGGGGAAAGTTTCCAGAACATCACGGACATTGTATACAGGGGAGCTATGTCGGTGGGGAACTGCTGGCAGGAAGGCCCGTATGTGTATGCGGATATCGATCTGTACTTCTGCGATACATATGACAGGGGAAGTTCGATGAAGGAGAAAAACGACAGGATCCGGATGATCGTCGGAAAGAATATCCAGATCCCGCAGGACCCGGGATACTCGATCCATCAGGTCTCCTGTGAAAGCTGCGGGGCAAGCTTTGACGCGATGAAGATCCGTCACTGCCCGTACTGCAAGCGGGAGTATGACATGAGAGACCATGCATGGACGGTCATGAAGATTCGAAAAACAGGAGGAAAACCATCATGATACATTTTGTTGGAGCCGGAAGCGGAGCGCCGGACTTGATCACGGTCCGGGGACAGAAATTCCTTCGGGAGGCGGACGTGGTGATCTATGCGGGATCCCTTGTGAATCCGGAGCTTTTAAAGGAGACGAAGCCGGGGTGTGAGATCTTAAACAGTGCCTACATGACTCTTGACGAGGTGATCCGTGCCATGGAGAAAGCGGAGCGTGAGGGAAAAATGACGGTGCGGCTTCATACCGGTGATCCGGCGATCTACGGCGCGATCCGGGAGCAGATGGACCGGCTGGATGAGAAAAAGATTGCTTACGATGTATGCCCGGGGGTCAGCTCCTTCTGCGGCGCTGCATCGAGTCTCCATGCGGAACTCACGCTGCCTGGCGTGTCCCAGTCCGTGATCATCACGAGAATGGCGGGGCGGACCGGAGTCCCGGAGCGGGAGAGTTTCCGTTCCCTGGCGGCTCACCATGCGACCATGGCGGTGTTCTTAAGCACGGGACTGTTGTCACAGATGGAAAAGGAACTTGCGGAAGCCGGATATGAGTCGGACACTCCGGCGGTGATCATCTACAAGGCGACATGGCCGGAGGAGAAGATCGTCCGCTGCACCGTCTCTACGCTGGCGAAGTCCGCAGAGGAGAACGGAATTAAGAAGACGGCAATGATCTTTATCGGTGATGTATTCGGCACGAGAGAGGCAAACGGCTACGAGGAGTCAAGACTCTATGCGCCGGACTTCTCCACGGAATTCAGAAAGGGGACGGACATATGAAGAAGCTGACAGTGGTCGGCATGGGACCTGGAGAATATGAATCCATGACGCTCCGTGCCGTAAAGGCGCTTAACACCTGCGATGTGATCGTGGGATACACGGTCTATGTGGATCTCGCGAAGCCGTACTTTCCAGATAAGGAATTTCTGACGACCCCCATGAAACGGGAGATCGAGCGCTGCGAGATGGCTTTTGCGGAGGCGGAAAAAGGAAGATCTGTCGTGATGATCTGCAGCGGGGACGCAGGAGTCTACGGAATGGCGGGACCGATCCTAGAACTCGGGGAGAAGCACCCGGAGGTGGAGATCGAGGTGATCCCGGGGATCACGGCGGCTCTCTCCGGCGGCGCTGTCCTCGGGGCACCGCTGATGCATGATTTTGCGGTGATCAGTTTAAGTGATCTTTTAACACCCTGGGAGACCATTGAGAATCGCCTGGACGCGGCGGCGAAGACCGATTTTTCCATCTGCCTCTATAATCCGTCCAGCAGGAAGCGGGCGGACTATTTAAAGCGTGCGTGTGAGATCTTTTTACGGTACAAGAGCTCGGATACCGTCTGCGGCATTGTAAAGAACATCGGAAGAGACGGGGAGACGAAGAAGGTCATGACGTTAGCGGAATTAAAAGATTACGAGGCGGACATGTTCACCACCGTGTTTATTGGAAACAGCCGGACCGAAAAGTCCGTCCTTGGCGGACAGAACTGGATGGTCACACCGAGAGGATACCGGATATGAAGATAGCGGAAGGGAAAATTGCGGTTTTTGCGGGGACAACGGAAGGAAGGGTTTTGGCATCCCGCCTTGCCGGAAGTCAGGTAGCGGCTGATGTGTTTGTTGCGACGGAATATGGAAAAGAGGAGATCCCGAAGGCTGAGAATCTTCAGGTCCATGACGGGCGTGTCGATGAGATCCAGATGGAGAAACTGTTTCAGGAAAAGAAGTATGACTTGATCCTTGATGCAACCCATCCTTTTGCGGTGGTGGTCACGGCCAATATCAGGGAGGCGGCAGAAAAGACAGGGACCCCGCTTTTAAGGATCCTGCGGGATAAGAATAGTGGAAGAACAAATGTTTGCGCTGCGGGGGAAGAAACGGCAAGCATTTCAGACGGTTCAGACTGCCGGATCGTCACAGTGGAGAATATTAAGGCGGCAGTGGACTTTTTAAAGACCACAGAAGGTCCGGTATTCGTCACGACGGGAAGCAAGGAACTCTCTGCGTTCTTAGACCTCCCGGACTGGGAGACGAGAGTCTACGCGAGAGTCCTCTCCATGCCGGAGGTGGTAAAGACCTGTGTCGACATGGGCTTTTACGGCAGCCACCTGATCGCCATGCAGGGACCCTTTGCGGAAGACTTAAATGTTGCAATGATGAAAGCGGTCCATGCGAAGTGGATGGTGACGAAGGAATCTGGGAAGGCAGGCGGATTTGAGGAGAAGGTCAGCGCGGCGAAAAAAGCAGGTGTCGGTCTTGTCGTGATCGGAAGACCGGTGGAAGAAGGAATCTCGTTAGAAGAAGGAATTGCTTATCTGGAGGAGCATTTTGCTCTTGGAAGGTCAGCTGAAAATTCTGGGAAACGACAGGTATTCCTTATCGGCACAGGACCCGGAAGCGAATCCTATCTAACCGGTGAGGCAAAAAAACGCCTCGACAAATGTGATCTGATCGTCGGCGCAAGCCGCTGTGTGAGACAGCTGGAAAGTTTCCACAAACCTGTATTTGAGGCATACCAGCCGGAAAAAATTGCGGACTATCTGGATGCCCATCCGGAGGTACAGGTGATCTGTGGAGCCATGTCCGGTGATACCGGATTTTACAGCGTGGCGGAAAAACTCGGTGCAGTGCTGGAACGCCGCGGAAACTATACCGTGGAAGTAATTCCGGGGATCTCTTCCGTTGGATATTTTTTCGCGAAGATCCGGCGTCCCTGGGATCACGCGAAACTCTTCAGCATGCACGGGCAGGCGGCAAACTTCGCTTTGGAATTAAAGCGCTCCGGCAGTGCCTTTATCCTTGGCGGCGGCGCGGATTTCTATGAAACGATCTGCGGACAGCTCATCGATCTTGGGATGCAGGAGACAAAGCTCTTTGCCGGGGAAAACCTGACACTTGAAGACGAACAGATCTTCACCTCCACTCCAGAGGAAATAAAGGGCAGGAAAGCACCTTCACTGGCCGTCCTCTATGCGGAATGGACCGGTCCCCGAAGACCTTTATCCCACGGTATTGCCGATGAGGCGTTCACCCGCGGGAAGGTTCCGATGACGAAGATGGAAGTCCGCACCGTGTCCGTGGCAAAGCTGGAACTCACGGAACACTCAGTCCTCTACGATGTCGGAGCCGGAACAGGATCCGTCTCTGTGGAGTGTGCAGGCCTTTCTGATTCGGTGAAAGTCTATGCTATCGAACAGAACCCGGAGGCAGTGGAGCTTCTCTATGAAAACCGGAAAAAATTCGCCCTCACAAATCTGGAGATCATTGCTGGAACAGCCCCGGAGGCGTTAGAAGACCTTCCGGCTCCAACTCATGTCTTCATCGGCGGAAGTAGCGGAAAGATGGAGGAGGTCATTGCACTATGCCTTAAGAAAAATCCTGAAACACGGTTTGTTGTAAACCTCATCACTCCAGAGTCTTTGACGGCGGTCCTTGAAGCCGCGAAAACGCTTCCGGTGACAGAACCGGATCTCCTTACACTGACTGCCGCGAGGTCCAAAAAAGTCGGTTCCAGCCATCTGATGATGGGGCAGAATCCGGTATGGATCGTGACGTTTGAGGGAAAAACCTGCATCAGCGGAATTTAATGATTATGAAGGAGCTGGAAATATGGATAAGGAGCGGATGAAGTGTTTGGATCAGGATTCTCAGGCAGTTTCCGTCCACCTTCCCCGGATCATGATCGCGGCAGAAAAGAGCGGCGGGGGGAAGACGTTATTTACCTGCGCGCTTCTTTCTCTTTTGAAAGAGAAAATTCAGGAGGTTCGCGCGTTTAAGTGCGGGCCGGATTATATCGATCCGATGTTTCATCGGACGGTGCTGGAGATCCCGTCGAGAAATCTGGACAGCTTTTTTGCGGACGGGGATACGCTGAGATATTTGCTCGGCAGGGAAGTCCTCGAAATGGAGAAATTCCCGGAAAGCCGGATCGCTGTACTGGAGGGCGTCATGGGCTTTTACGATGGACTTGGCGGTGTCTCGGAGCGGTCCAGTGCCTGGGAGGTGGCGGATCTTACGGATACGCCGGTGATCCTTCTGGTGGATATGAAAGGGCGGAGTCTTTCGGCTTTGGCGTCGATAAAAGGATTTCTTGATTACAAGGAGAAGAGCCATGTGACAGGGGTAGTCTTTAACCGGCTGTCACCGATGCTGTATCCGGGATTAAAGGAGCGGGCAGAGCGGGAGCTTGGAATCCGGGTATTCGGGTATGTGCCGGAGTTAAAGGATCTGACGCTGGAGTCCCGCCATCTGGGACTCGTGATGCCGGAAGAGATTCCGGGGATCCGGGAGCGGCTGGATCTGATCAAAGAAAAGGTTCGAGCGGGAATCAATCTGGATGGGATTATTGAGGAGGCTGGGAGAGCGGCAGAGATAGAAGTGAAATTGCCAGAAGCTGTAAGGCAGTTTTGTAATGTGGATTGCGGGACAGGTGTTAAGAAAACAGTAGTTGCAGTCGCCAAAGATAAAGCTTTCTGCTTCTATTACGAGGATAATCTGGATCTCCTTAAGAAACTGGGAGCAGAGATACAGTATTTTTCCCCGATCCACGACAGAAACCTTCCGGAGGGAACCTGCGCAGTCTATCTTGGCGGCGGTTATCCGGAGCTTCACGCGAAGGCACTTTCGGAAAATATCAGTATGCGGAATGCGATCCGTCAGGCGGTAGCGGAAGAGATGCCGTGTATCGCAGAGTGCGGCGGATATCTGTACTTGAAGGATTCGATCGCAGATCCGGACGGCATGGAATGGCCAATGGCAGGTGTGCTGCCGGGTAGCAGCCGTGACACGGGGAAGCTTGGGAGATTTGGGTATATTACTGTTACCTCAAAGAAAGAGGGACTGTTAGGACCTGCGGGAACTGAATTCCGCGCCCATGAGTTCCACCACTGGGATTCGGAGGAGAACGGGACGGATTTCGCAGCAAAAAAGCCGGTGGGAACACGGGGCTGGGACTGCGGATATACGACGGAGAGCTTTTATGCAGGCTTCCCGCACTTGTATTTTTACAGTAATGTGAAAATTGCTGAGAATTTTATTAAATGTGCAGAAACGTGGAAAAAGAAAAATCTAGTAGTGAAATGAAATATGACAGCAGAATGAAAATAAATATGACAGAAAAAACTTCAGTAGAAAAGACCTGGAAAGCATATCTGAATAAGATTGAACCGGCAGACCGAACGGCCATGGAGCTTGCGAAAAAGCGATGGAATTCTGTGGCAAAACCCATCGGAAGTCTCGGAATTCTGGAGGAGGATATTATAAAGATCGCGGGGATCCGCGGGAACGCATCGGGAATGAAACTGGACCGCTCCGCACTGGCAGTCATGTGCGCGGATCATGGTGTCGTTGCGGAAGGGGTTTCCCAGACAGGTAAAGATGTGACGAGGATCGTTGCGGAAAACTTCACGAGAGGCGAGACATCCACCTCCAAGATGTGCCGGATCTCTGGAACTGACCTCTATCCGGTGGATATGGGAATGGACTGTGAGCCGACCGGGCAAAAAGAGCCTGACATGCACCGGATTTTGGACCGGAAAGTGGCAAGAGGATCCGGAAATATCGCGAGGGAACCGGCGATGAGCAGAACCGGGTGTCTTCAGGCACTTCTTTCCGGCATAGATCTCGCATTCCGGTTGAAAGAGATGGGATACGAAATTCTTGCCGCCGGGGAGATGGGAATCGGAAATACGACTCCTGCTGCCGCCATGAGCGCGGTGCTCACGGGGCTCTCTCCTGAAGAGGCGACCGGCCGGGGCGCCGGACTCTCTGACGCGGGACTTGAGAAGAAAAAAAAGGCAGTGGAAATGGCAGTTTCCCGTTTCTATGAGAAATATCCGGAATACCGGAATGGAACAAAAGAACAATATGAGAGCGGAGAGCTGTCCGCTGTGACGGTGCTTGCAGAGCTTGGCGGTTTCGATCTCGCTGGAATGACGGGGCTATTCCTCGGCGGAGCGGCGGCAAAGATCCCGGTTTTGATGGATGGATTCCTCTCCACCGTCTCTGGCCTTCTGGCGGTTCTCATCAGGAAAGAGGCGAAGGACTATATGCTCGCGTCCCATATCTCCACAGAACCTGCCGGGGCGGCGATCCTTCAGATGCTGGATCTTCCGGCACCTCTTCACATGGGAATGCATCTCGGCGAGGGAAGCGGAGCGGTTGCCATGATCCCGCTTCTCAGGATGGGTGCAAAGGTATATGAGGAGATGAGCACATTTTTTGATATCTCTGTGGAACAGTACGTGGACTATCAAGAGAAAGGAGAGCGGCCATGAGGGCGGCAGTTATCGCTTTTTCCATGTATTCCAGGATCCCGATGCCGATGTTTGAGTGGAAAGAGGAGGACATGAAATATGCCATGTGTTTCTTCCCGGCCATCGGCATGGTGATCGGGGCAGTATTTTACGGGATGTTCCTGCTGCTCTCATGGCTTCTTCCGGGAAGCTTTCTGGCAGCGGGAATCCTTCTCGCAGTTCCGATCTTCATCACAGGCGGAATCCACATGGATGGATTTATGGACACGTGTGATGCGAGGGCGTCCTACGGAGACAGGGAGAAGAAACTCGCGATCTTGAAGGATACCCACACGGGGGCGTTCGCGGTGATCTTCGGCGCACTGTATCTGATCCTTTATGCGGCGGCATGTATGGAGCTTGACCGGGAGACGGCGGTGCTTGTCTCGATCGGTTTTGTGATTTCAAGATCCTTAAGCGGACTCTCCACGGTGACATTCCCGGAGGCGAGAAAACATGGGATGCTGGCAGATTTTATGAAGGACGCGAAAAAGAAGACGGTGGCGGTCTGGATGGTCATCCTGTTCCTTGCGGCAGCAGTTCTGGAACTTTTTCTGGGTGGCAGAATTGGGGGAATCATTCTATCAGCATCGATCCTGATCTTTTTCTACTACCGGCATATGGCAGTGAAGGAGTTCGGTGGGGTCACGGGAGATCTGGCGGGATTTTTCTTGCAGATTTGTGAGCTTGGGATCCTCCTTGCGGCCGTGTTCGGGAAGGCGGTGATCGGATGAAACTTTTCATGATCCGGCATGGGGCAACGGCCGGGAATCTGGAAAAACGGTATGTGGGCCGGACTGATGAGGGACTGACGGAGCAGGCAGTGTTCTTTCTGCAGGAAGAAGCACTGAAGCTTCGGGAGATTTCAGGAAACGTGGCAGCGATCATCACAAGCCCGATGAAGCGGTGTCTTGAGACGGCAGAAATTCTGTTCCCGGAGAAGCTATATGAACATGTTCCGAGAATCCAGAAAGCCGGACTCTCCGAGTGTGATTTTGGAACCTTTGAGTATAAGAATTATCTGGAACTTTCCGGGGATGAGGAGTATCAGCATTTTATCGACACGCTGGGGAGAGAGGGATTTCCCGGCGGGGAGACCACGGAGGCATTTAAAGCCCGGACAGTGGAGGCATTTCAGGAAGTATGGAAGGAAATTTCTTCTCAGGCTGAACAGGGGGCTGACCGGACGCTCGTTTTTGTCGTTCATGGAGGAACGATCATGGCAGTCATGGAGGCGTTTTCGGAGGAAAAGAAAAGTTACTATGACTGGCAGATTGGGAACGGGGAAGGCGTTTTGGGAAAAATGGATGCGTCAGATGGACAGATCCGCAACGCGCGGATCATTAAAGCTAAATGATCGATAACGAAACGTGTAAAGGAAAAGATGAAGGGAGAACAAAAACATGATACTTTTATTATCTGTATGCAGCATCGGATTTCTGATCTACGGAGCGCTGGTTGTAAGCGGCATCTACACGCCGATCAGCTCAAAGATCCTTGTGGAGGACGAAGAGCGGGCAAAATGGTGCCACACTGAGGGAGTCACAAAGATGCTCTGGGGGCTGGATCTGGCATTTTTTGTTATGTACCGATGCAGCGTATTTCCGGCAGTTTTATGGCTGGCGGCATTTCTTGTGCTGACGGTGGTTATTATCATCATGGCATATAAGAATAACGGAAAATATTTGAAATAGAGTCCGTAAAGGATTCCTGAATTTTTTGTCTGCGGGGAAAAGGACGACAGGCTCACATGCGTATGGAAACATAGTTTCGTTTGTGCATCTGAAAACAGGAAAATTACGGCAGATAAGGAAGAATTTACATGATAGACAGAATGGAACTTCTGGCGGTGATCGTACTTGGTTTTCTGCTGGATCAGGTCCTCGGCGATCCGCACTGGCTGTATCACCCAGTGCGGCTGATCGGGACATATATCAGTTTTCTGGAAAAAGGAATACGGAAGATCTTCGGAGACGGGGAACGGGCGCTGCTTGCGGGCGGCGTCGTCCTTGTCCTTTTTGTGACGGGAACGACGGCGGTCGTATCCGGCGGCATTCTTTATGCCTGCGGGCGGATCTCCCCAGGGCTTAAATTTCTGGTCTCGGTGATCCTCTGCTATCAGCTATTTGCGGTGAGATCCTTAAAAGATGAGAGCATGAAGGTCTACCGGGAATTGAAAAAAGATGATCTACCGGCAGCCCGGTACGCAGTCTCCATGATCGTGGGCCGTGATACGGAACGTCTCGACATGACGGGAGTCACGAAAGCGGCGGTGGAAACTGTAGCGGAAAATACTTCGGACGGTGTCGCAGCCCCGCTTTTTTATATGACTCTCGGCGGCCCGGTCCTCGGCTGGATATATAAGGCAGTTAACACTATGGATTCCATGGTGGGATACAAGAACGACAAGTATCTTTATCTTGGAAGGGCGGCGGCAAAGCTTGACGATCTCCTGAACTTCATACCGGCGAGACTCTGCGCCTGGGTCATGATCTTCGCCTCCTATCTGCCATCAAAAGATCATGAATTTGACGGTTCCCATGCGAAGGAGATCTTTTTAAGGGACCGTTTCAACCACGCGAGCCCAAATTCCGCCCAGACGGAATCGGTCTGCGCCGGATCACTCAGGATCCGCCTTGCGGGAGATGCCTGGTATTTCGGAAAACTTGTGAAGAAGAAATACATTGGGGATGATCTGCGGCCGGTAGAGATCGAGGATATTCCGCGGGCGAATAAGCTTCTTTACCGGACATCATGGACCCTTATGGGACTCTGTGCGGTGGTGGAAACGGTTCTCAATTTATTGTAAAGATGGTTCAGAGGCATAAAAACAGGATATGGCAGCAGTCGTAATGCAGAGTATATACGATTATAAATTGTGTTAAAACGGCTGCAGCACTACGGAGGAATCAAATTGGCAAAAGTAATCATGATCCAGGGAACAATGTCGAATGCGGGGAAAAGCTTTCTCGCGGCAGGGCTCTGCCGGATCTTTAAACAGGACGGGCTCAGGACCGCCCCGTTCAAATCCCAGAATATGGCATTAAATTCCTACATCACAAAGGACGGTCTTGAGATGGGCCGTGCTCAGGTCATGCAGGCGGAGGCGGCGGGAATCGAACCGGAGGCGGCGATGAATCCGATCCTCCTAAAGCCCACCTCGAACATGGGTTCCCAGCTCATCGTAAACGGAGAAGTCAGGGGGAATTATCCGGCGGCAGAATATTTTAAGATGAAAAAAAGCCTGATCCCGGACATCATGGATGCCTACAATTCCCTTGCATCCCGGTACGACGTGATCGTAGTGGAAGGGGCCGGAAGTCCGGCTGAGATCAATCTCCGGGAAAATGATATCGTGAACATGGGACTGGCAGAGATGCTCGACGCACCGGTCCTTCTTGCGGGAGATATCGACCGGGGCGGGGTCTTCGCCCAGCTTTACGGAACCGCGGCACTTTTGACAGAGGCGGAGAGAAGACGGATCCGGGCCTTTGTGATCAACAAATTCCGCGGCGATAAGGAGATCTTAAAACCGGGACTTGCCATGCTCTATGAGCGGATCTGGATCCCGTTCGCGGGTGTGATCCCATATATGGATGTGGATGTGGACGATGAGGACAGTCTCTCGGAGCGCCTGACCGGAAAACACGGTTCAGGGCCGCTTCTCGACCGATCCGGACATGAGGCGTTTGCAAAGGTCACGGTCGTAAAACTTCCGCGGATCTCTAACTTCACGGACTTCAATTCCCTTGAGCGCCTTCCGGGAATCGCTCTTTCCTATGTGAGCCGGCCCGAAGAACTGACAGGCTCCGATCTCATTATCATACCCGGAACAAAGAATACGATGGGGGATCTCAAATGGATCCGCCAGAACGGGCTGGAGGCAGTGATCACACGGATGGCAGGAAAGGGAACTCCTGTTATCGGTGTGTGCGGTGGATTCCAGATGCTCGGAATGAGTCTTGACGATCCTCATGGGGTCGAGGAGGGCGGAACCATGCGGGGAATGGAGCTCTTACCGATCCGGACGATCTTCGCGGAGAAGAAAACGAGAACGAGAGTAACCGGAACGGCGAGATTTTCGGAAGACGGCGAACCGGTTAAAATCTCCGGCTACGAGATCCATATGGGTGAGACGATCCGGGATGGTGGAAGGAATTTCTCGGAAATCTGTTGTAGTGATGGAACTGGCGGACACACAGCCGATACAAAAGAGGATGGCTGCATATACAAAAATGTGTTCGGAACCTACGTCCACGGCGTTTTCGATACGGAGGAGATGCAGACGGCAGTTCGTAACTTCCTTGCAAAACAGAAAGGTGTCCGTCCGGAAGAATATGAGAGCGGAGCGACCTTTTCCATGGCGAAATACAAAGAGGAACAGTACGATAAAATGGCAAAGATCATCCGGGAAAATCTCGATATGGATATGATCTACCGGATCTTAGAGCGAAAGGATGTGAGAGGATGAGCGGACTCGACTGGACAGAAGAATTAAAAAAGCGGACGGGCATCGATTTTCTGACGACCCGCCCGATGGAGATCGAAAAGAAGAGCTTTGAGATCATAAAGGGAGAGCTGGGGGACGAGTTCGTTTCCTCTTATCCGGCGGAGGCGCTCCCGGTTCTCTGCCGGGTGATCCACACGACGGCGGATTTTTCCTACAGGGACACCCTGACGATCACCGACGGAGCTGTCGAAAAGGCAAGGGAAGCAATCCGACGCGGACTTCCGATCATCACGGACACCACGATGGCTGCATCCGGGATCAATAAAACGGCGGCAGGAAAATTTGGGATCGAGGTGCACTGTTTTATCGGAGATGAGGATGTGAAGGTAAAAGCGAAGGAGAGCGGCATGACGAGATCGGCGGTCAGTGTCGAAAAAGCCGCAGAATGTTATCCGGAATGCATCTACGCGGTGGGCAACGCACCGACGGCCCTGATGCGCCTTTATGAGCTGATCGAAGAGAAAAAGATCCGCCCGGCGCTCATTATCGGAGTCCCGGTGGGATTTGTCAATGTGGTGGAAGCAAAAGAGTTGATCTTAAGGACAGATGTTCCGGCCATCGTCGCAAGAGGACGGAAAGGCGGCAGTAATATCGCGGCGGCGATCTGCAATGCGTTATTATATGAAGCTGGTGGAAGATAAAAGAATATACGATGGAATACAGATATAGAAAAATGCCTCAGAGCTTTGCACATTCGGTGCTGCTCTGGGGCATTTTCTATTTGTACGATAAAATTATACTTCCTGCACCGTGATCCCCGGTACAGCCATCAGGGAGTAGTTCGTGTGATACACAACGAAACCAGGAGCAGCGCCGGGAACTTTTTTCAGATTCTTTCTCTGGATATAATCGACTTCCACCTTCTCGTTCCCCCGTCCCTTGGAGTAATAGGCGGCCAGCGCTCCGGCTTCCTCAAAGACGCGGTCCGGCAGCTCCTTTCCCTCAGTCTTTACGATCACGTGGGAACCCGGGATCCCCTTTGCGTGAAACCACCAGTCGCCGCCGTTGGCAAACTTGAAGTCGAGTTCTTCATTCTGGTAGTTGTTTTTTCCGACATAGATATGGAATCCGTCGCTGGAAAGGTAGTGGAACGGGCGGCTTGTGATCTTTACCTTTTTTCCGCCGGTATAATGGCGTTTGATATAGCCGTACTCCGTAAGCTCTTCCTTGATCTGTACAAGATCCTCCTCCAGCCTTGCGATATCCATGGAGGTACTGATGGATTCCAGATGATCGATCTCCGCCTTTGTCTGCGCGAGCTGTTCCGTGACGGCCTCGTAGGTACGTTTCTGTTTATTGTACTTATCGAAATACCGCTTCGCGTTCTCCTGGGCTGTCATCGTCGGATCAAGGGGGATCGTAATTTCCGTATTATCGTAATAATTTAAACATTTGAAACTTTTTTCACCGCCGGAGAGACCATATCCGTAGGTATTCAAAAGTTCTCCGTAGATCCGGTATTTTTCCCGTTTTTCAGTATCCTTGAGCTGCTTTGTCTGAAGATCCAGCTTTCTCACACTGCGCTCCAGTGCATTGGAGATGATCTTTCTAAGATCCGTGGACTTCTGGTGGATCCGTGATACCGTATTCTTTTCCGCGTAGTACCGCTCGAGGAGCTCACTGATGGAATCAAACTTCACAGTCCTGTAATTTCCGCCTTCCATCATCGTCAGCGGGACAGCGGCAAATTCGATGGGTTTTTCTCCCTCGTAGATAATATTCGGGGTGAAATTGCCCTCGCGGATATCGTCCATGATCCAGTTGAACGCATGGAAGAGGTGGGTGAGTTCCGCGTCGGAAAATTCTTTTGCGGAGATATCACCGTCTAAGGATGCCAGATGGCAGATCTCAGCGGCAACCACGGGACTTAAGCCGGTAAGATCCATGTAGAGCGCTTTGGAAAGATTCTGCGGTGTGCTGTGCAGAAGCTCTTTAAATTCCGTTTCCGTGATCGTAAGCGGATTCTTCTTCTCACCGGAGTGGGGGATAAAATAGTCTCTTCCCGGGAGGACTTCCCGGACAGAGCTTACCTGAGCCGAGATATGTTTGATGCTGTCTAAGATCACGTTATTCTCATCGCAGAAGATGATATTGCTGTGTTTTCCCATGAGCTCGATCACGATGAACTTTCTTCTGAGATCGCCCATCTCATCAAGATGCTCCACCTCGATCCGGACGATCCGCTCCAGCCCCGGCTGGGTGACAGAGATGATCCTGCCATTGGCGATATGCTTTCTTAAGAGCATACAGAAGTTCGGGGCCGTCATCGGGCTCGGTTTATTGTTTGCCGTAAAATAGAGAAGCGGGAGACTGGCGTTGGCTGAGACGAGCAGCCGCACGTTCTCCCGGTTTCCTTTTATCGTAAAAAGTAATTCGTCCTTTTCCGGCTGGGCGATCTTTGAGATCCTGCCGGAGACGATCTTATCGTTCAGATCGCGGACCAGATTCGCGATCACAATTCCGTCAAATGCCATTATTGTTGTGGTTCCTTTCTGACAACAGCTCCGTCTGAAATGTCAAAAACCGTGACTGTGGAATCTGCTGTCTCTATATTCTCCTTAAAAATCTTCTCGATCGCGGATGTCAGTTCCGCCACGGAATGTGTCCGGCTTCTGGAACACTCCCTCGCAGGGCGTCCGCAGAGCAGACAGGTCCGTCCCGGTTTTCCGATATCACTTCGGGAGATCTTTTTCCCATCCCGTCCAATGATGTCGATATCGTAAAGACGTCCAAGCTTTGACGCGTCCTCCAACGGCACCAGCAGACGCTTTACATCAAGAGCATCCGCGTCCACGCATAAGAAGGCCTCCGGACCTGTCCGATCCAGGATCAGACTGCGCTTTAAGACCGGGATACCGGAAGCGGATAACGCCTGAAGGATCTCCTTCAACGCAAGCTCAAAGGTCTCCGGCACATAGGGAAGGACCTTCACAGGACCCGGAATATTCAGGGTGAAGGAGACGAGAACTCCGGGATATTCCGCGAGAAGCTTCTCCTGTACCCAGACACGCCGCTCTCTGGCATTGAGCATATCTGGCAGTTCGGCATCCGCACCGATAAACTGTTTTAATTCTTCTTTTTCTGTATCACTCAATAAAAAATGTTCCATAAAAACCTCAAATTCTGAAAATACGAAGACGCCGTGCAGGATCCGTTAAGTGTTTTTTGCCGGATTGCGGAGCGCGTGCAGGACCTCGAGAAATCCCTTCATATATTTCGTCAGGTACATGTCCTTCCGGTAGCAGGCGTAAAAGTGCCGCGGATTCTCTACACCGAGGATCGGATAGGAAAAGTAAGGGGATTCCGCGGAGTTGGAGGTATCCACATAGGCGTCGGGACATGCCATAACAACGGGACTCGACGCTACTACATGTTTTCCGATCTCAATGCTGATCGTCTCAAGATCGATCTTCGGCTTCATATCTCTTGTGATGAAGAGAGCGTCCTGAATCGACCGGACGGAGTGTCCGGGGCGGCTGGAGACAAAGGTCTCATCCTTTGCCTCTAAAATATCGATAGGCGTTCCGGGCCGGATCCGTTTTGCGAGTGCGCAGTCTCTGTTCACGATGAGAACGAGCTGTTCCTCCTGGATCAGGTCATAATATAGATCCGCATGCTTCGGAAACGTGGTCAGGAGTGCGATTCCGACCTCCCCCTCCAGAACACTTTTTTCCATCGTCGCGGACCCCTGCTCGTGAAGCTCGATCTCCACATGGGGGAATTGTTTTTTAAAACGCGGATATAATTCCGGTAAAAGTTCCATGCCGCGCTGAACAGAGATACCAAGACGGATATTTCCGAATTCCTCATTACTGAGTTCTTCCACCTGCTTTACAAGATTCGTGGAGATCGTCGTGACCTGTCTTGCTGCTTCCACATAGAGCTGTCCCGCGGGCGTCAGGGTGATCGGATCGGTAGAACGGTTAAAGATCGGAGCGCCGAGATTGCTTTCTGCCGTCTTTATGATCTGGCTCAAAGAGGGCTGGGAGACATAGAGCTTCTTTGCCGCATTCGTAAAGCTGCCTTCTTTTAAGACGGTCAGTACGTACTGCATATGTTTTTCATTCATGTGGGGCACTCCTTTCCAGAACCGGAACGATACGGGATCGTTTGCGTCCCTATATTTTAACATATCTTCCTTAAAAATTCAACGCACGGAAAAAGACACGTATCTCCCCATAAGAATTCTCCTATATTCCCCATAGACGGATATGTATTGGATTAAAAAAAATACAAGTGATATAGTAAAGCCATTGAAAGTTATAGAACTAAGGCAGGAAACAAAAGTGATTTTGTGTATCCTGCATAAAAAGAAAAACGGAAGGTCCGGCAGCGGGATATACATAGGAATGACAACAGCGGACCATGCGGCCGCCTGAAAAATGGCTGCCGACCGTGAATGATCACAGGAGGGGATTAAATGGAAATCAAGAAGACAGCCATGGCCGGCACACTGGAATCCAGCGATGCCCAGGTCACTGTTGAACCGGGCGATGGAACGATCGAGCTCACCATCGAGAGCAGCGTGATCCATCAGTACGGCAGACAGATCAGAAAAGTCACATTAGAGACGCTGGATCGTCTCGGTGTTGACAACGCGAAGGTCACGATCTTCGATAAGGGAGCTCTCGACTGTACCTTAAAGGCGAGAGTTGAGTGTGCGGTCTACCGTTCCAACGGCATCACCGAAAATCTTCCGTGGGGAGGTGCCATCAAATAATGCATCCGAATAAAAAACGCTTAAGAAGATCCATGATGTTTTTAAACTGCCAGAAACCGGGTCTCATCAAGGATCCGTACATCTATAAACCGGACTCCATCATGTTGGACCTTGAGGACGCAGTTGCCGAGAACCAGAAAGACGCAGCGAGATATTCCTTATATCATGCACTTCAGGAGATCGATTACCGCGGTGTTGAGAGAGTCGTAAGAATCAATGGTCTTGATACCCCGCACTGGAAAGAGGATATCCGTGTCTGTGTTGCCGGAGGTGCTGATACGATCCGTATCGCAAAGACCGAGACAGCACAGGATGTTAAGACTGTTGAGGAGCATGTCCTTGCGGCAGAGAAAGAGTTTGGACGCCCGGAGGGAAGCACGCTCTTAATGGCAGCCTTAGAGTCCTGCAAAGGTGTTTTAAATGCCTTGGAGGTATGTCAGTCTTCTGACAGACTTATCGGAATCGCTTTATCTGGCGGAGATTACACAAAGGACCTCCAGACAACGATCACAGGAACCGGAGTGGAGCTCATGGGAGCGAGACAGCACATGATCATGGCGGCGAGAGCGGCAGGTGTCCAGTGCTGGGATACAGTGTTCACAAACCTTGACGACATGGAAGGCTTCGAGAATGAGACAAGAATGATCAAGATGATGGGCTTCGACGGAAAGTCTCTCGTAAACCCGAGACAGATCGCCATCGTCCATAAGGTCTTCACACCGTCGGAAAAAGAGATCATCTTTGCGGAGAAGGTTGTCCGCGAGATCGATGACAAGAAGGCAAAGGGAATCGGCGTCTTCACCGTTGACGGAAAGATGATCGACATCGCATTCTACGACGGAGCAAAGAGAACACTCGCCATGGCGAAAGCAGCAGGCGTTTATAAGGGGGATTTATAAGATGATCAATGCAGTTGGAAGAGAAATTCCCGAAGAGGTCTTAAAAGCAACAGGCAAGGAGCCGTTCAAGGGCGTCTATGCCTATGATAATTACGAATATACAAAGGCGGCTCCGACCGTCCGTACATTAAACGATCCGACAAGAAGCAAGCTTGTCGAGAACATCCATGATGCCCTCGTAAAATGCGGCATTAAGGACGGCATGGTCCTTTCCTTCCATCATCATTTCCGTGAGGGTGACTATGTGGTAAACATGGTCATGGAAGAGGTTCATAAGATGGGCATCAAGGACATCACGATCTGTGCAAGCTCCTTAGGAAAAGCTCACGATCCGATCGTTCCGTACATTGAGGATGGCACCATCACAGGAATCCAGTCCTCCGGTGTCCGCGGAAAGATCGGTGAGGCGATCTCCACAGGACGGTTAAAAAAACTTGCGATCATGCGCTCCCACGGCGGACGTGTCCGCGCCATCGAGTCCGGCGAAGTCCATATCGATATCGCCTTCATCGGTGCTCCGACATGTGATGAATATGGAAACATGCGCGCAAACGGCGGAAAGAGCGACTGCGGCGTATTATCCTACGCGATGGTCGACGCCCAGTATGCAGATAAGGTTGTTGCCGTGACAGACTGTCTCGTTCCTTTCCCGAACATTCCGGCAAGCATCTCCATGGTAGATGTGGATTACGTTTGTGTCGTAGATGAGATTGGAAATCCGGCAAAGATCGCGACAGGTGCTGCAAAACCGACAACAGATGTCAGAAAGATCATGATGGCGGATTACTGCACAAAGTTTGTTGTCAACACCCCGTATTTTAAGGAAGGTTTCTCCTACCAGACAGGTGTCGGCGGAGCTTCCATCGCCTCCACGATCTCCCTCGGAAAGATCATGGAAGAGAGAGGCATCCATATGGGACTTGGCCTCGGCGGAATCACAACTCCGATGTGTGAGCTGTTGGCGAAAGGCCTCGTAAACAAGCTCGTTGATACCCAGGATTTCGATCAGGGTGCCATCGAGTCCATCAAGACAAATCCGAACCACTTCGAGATCTCTGCATCCGAGTACGCGAACCCGTTCAACAAGGGCGCTTATGTCAATAAGCTGGATTTCGTGATCCTTGCGTCTCTTGAGGTTGACGTAAACTTTAACTGTAACGTCGTTGTCGGTTCCGACGGCATGATCACAGGTGCCCAGGGCGGACATCCGGATACGGCAGCAGGAGCGAAGTGTACGATAGTCATTGCTCCGCTGCTTCAGGGAAGAATCCCGGCAATCTGTACAAATGTTACGACCGTTACAACACCGGGCGAGTCTGTTGACGTGGTAATCACAGATTATGGTATTGCCATCAACCCGAGAAGACAGGACCTCATCGAATGCATGAAGGATGTAGACCTTCCATTCTGTACGATCGAAGAGCTTCGCGACAAGGCATACGCCATGGTCGGAACACCGGATCCGGTACAGTTTGATGACCGCATTGTCGGTGTCATCGAGGCACGTGACGGCACCATCATTGATGTAGTCAGAAAGATTAAGGATTATGAGTTTACCTCAGATGTGCAGTAATTCTGCGAGAAACCGGTCATCTTGACGGCGGCGGAGCATCCACATTCCTGATCGTTGTTCCGTCCATGCTTCCGGTCTACAAAAAGATTCTTGAATTCAGATAGAATTGGGCGACCGCTCTTCTTACCCCACAGACGGCTGCAAACTACCCTCTTTTCAAACACCCCGGAGCTTCGATCGGATCTCCGGGGTGTTTTCCTGTTCATAAGGTCCCCGTTCATAAATCTTTTGATTTACAGAATCTGGTTGACTGTATTTTTTATTTGCCGTATAATAAAAGTTATCTATGGGAAAGCGAGGCATGTCTGATGATTAAGAGCATGACCGGATTCGGCCGCCACGAGATGGTGACGGACGAGTGTAAGATTTCAGTAGAGATAAAGGCGGTAAACCACCGGTATCTGGATCTGGGAATTAAGATGCCGAAGAAATTCAATTACTTCGAGGCATCCATGCGTACCCTCTTAAAGGATCATATCCAGAGGGGAAAGGTAGATATATTTGTAACCTACGAGGATTATACCGATGCGAAGGTATTCCTCAAATATAACAGATCCCTTGCGCAGGAATATATGGACAGCTTTAAAAAGATGTCCGATGATTTCGGCATCGACAACGACGTAAAAGTGTCTATGCTGGCAAGGTGTCCGGAGGTCCTCACGATGGAGGAGGTTCCGGAGGACGAAGAGCATATGTGGGAGCTCTTAAAGGACGCTTTACTTAAGGCCTGCGAGGGCTTTGTGGAGTCCAGGATCCGTGAGGGTGAGAACTTAAAGAACGACCTGATCGGAAAGCTCGACCATATGCTGGAATTAGTTGATTTTATCGAGGATCGTTCCCCGAAGGTGATCGCGGAGTACCGCCAGAAGTTAGAGGACAAGGTAAAAGAACTTCTCGCTTCTGCCTCTGTGGACGATTCCAGGATCGCGACGGAGGTTACGATCTTTGCCGATAAGATCTGTGTGGACGAGGAGACCGTCCGCTTGAGAAGCCATATCGAGGGAATGAAGAAGGAACTTTTAGCCGGCGGCAGTGTCGGAAGAAAGCTCGATTTTATCGCTCAGGAGATGAACAGGGAGGCCAATACGATCCTCTCAAAATCCACGGATCTTGAGATCTCTGACCGCGCGATCCTTTTAAAGACAGAGGTCGAGAAGGTAAGAGAGCAGATCCAGAATATTGAATGATCAGGGGGCATTTGTAATGCAGACAAAAGGAGTCCTCGTTGTAGTTTCCGGGTTCTCAGGAGCCGGAAAAGGAACCGTGATGAAGGCGCTTTTAGATAAATATGATAACTACGCGCTTTCTGTATCGGCCACAACAAGAAGCCCGAGACCGGGTGAGGAAAACGGAAGAGAGTATTTCTTCCTCACAGAATCCCAGTTTGAGGATATGATCAGAAACGACGAGCTGATCGAGCACGCGCGTTATGTAGACCATTACTATGGAACACCGAAGAAGTATGTGGAAGAAAAGATGGCTGCGGGAAAAGACGTGATCCTTGAGATCGAGATTCAGGGGGCGTTGAATATCAAGAAGAAATTCCCGGACGCCCTTCTTGTATTTATCGTTCCGCCGACCGCGGAAGACTTAAAGAAACGTCTGATCGGACGCGGAACGGAGAGCGCGGAAGTGATCGAGAAACGTCTCCGCCGTGCCGCGGAGGAGTCCGACGGAATGAATTCCTACGACTATATCGTTGTCAATGACGAGGTGGACACATGCGTGGAAGACCTTCACAGCCTGATCCGTTCCAGCCACTTTAAAGAGTCTGCGAACACAGACCTTGTGGCGAGAATGAAGCAGGAGCTGCACGATATGACAAAATAAAGAATGTATCCGAAAAAATACCATGTGTAAAACCGGATACTTCAGATATTTAAGAACATTTTAATTTCATGATCTGAAAGGGGCATATTTTATGTTACATCCGTCTTATACAGACTTAATTGAAGCCGTAAACAGCGACGTTGAGCCGGGCGAGCAGCCGGTAGTCCAGAGCCGTTATTCCATCGTTATCGCAGCATCCAAGCGTGCGAGACAGCTCATCGCAGGTGACGAGCCGTTAGTTGCAGGTGCAGCAGGAAAGAAACCGCTCTCCACAGCTGTTCAGGAGCTTTATGAGCAGAAGGTAAAGATCCTCACAGAGGATGAGGAGCCGGAGATCGAGACAGATTTCGAAGTAAAAGACAGAACTCCGGAAGAGATCAAAAAAGAAGAAGAGTACGCTGAGGAATAAACAGGTTCCCGGCTGTGGTCCGGCTTTCAGTCCGGTCATGGCCGGAAATATGAAAGAAAAGGAGGAAAACGGCTGAATCAGGCTTAAGTTTCCTCTTTTTTTCGCTGGCAGGCCGGAGTTTATGAGCCGGTCTGTTCTGGCGGCAGTTACGCACAGAAAGGAAATACGAACAGAATGAATTTACTTTTCATATCACTGGGCTGTGATAAAAACCTTGTGGATACGGAAAAAATGCTGGGAATCCTCGGAAAAGAGGGATATTCCTTTGTCGATGACGAGAATGAGGCAGATATCGTTGTTGTAAACACCTGCTGCTTTATCGGAGATGCAAAAGAGGAGAGCATCAACACGATTCTTCAGATGGCGGAATTAAAGAAAAACGGTCGTTTAAAGGCACTGATCGTCACAGGCTGTCTCGCGCAGCGCTACAAGCAGGAGATCATCGATGAGATCCCGGAGGTAGACGCGATCCTCGGAACCACATCCTACGAGGCTGTAGGTGAAGCTATAAAAGAAGTTATGGGTGGCGGGACACCGGAAGTGTTCGAGAGCATTGATGCCCCGGTGAGTGCGACCACAGAGCGCCTTGTGACAACAGGCGGCCATTATGCGTTCTTAAAGATCGCTGAGGGCTGCGACAAGCGCTGTACCTACTGTATTATCCCGTATCTTCGCGGAAAATACCGCAGTGTTCCGATGGAACAGCTTGTAAGAGAGGCGGAAGAACTCGCGGAGAAAGGTGTGAAAGAGCTGATCCTTGTTGCGCAGGAGACCACCCTTTACGGAAAGGACCTTTACGGTGAGAAGAAACTTCCGGAGCTTTTAAGACGTCTGGCGGCCGTATCCGGGATCCAGTGGATCCGCCTCCAGTACTGCTACCCGGAGGAGATCACCGATGAGCTGATCGAGACGATCAAAACTGAAGAAAAAGTCTGTAACTATCTGGACATCCCGATCCAGCACGCAAGCGATGCCGTGTTAAAACGGATGGGAAGAAGAACCAACAATAAAGAGATCCGCGGGCTGATTGCGAAACTCAGAAAAGAGATTCCGGACATCGCGCTCCGCACCACTCTGATTTCCGGATTTCCGGGTGAGACGGAGGAAGACCACGAGATCCTGATGCAGTTTGTCGATGATATGGAATTTGACCGTCTCGGCGTATTCGCATATTCCCCGGAGGAAGATACCCCGGCATTCAGCTTTGAAAATCAGGTTCCGGAGGAGGTAAAGCAGGAGCGCCGCGATGAGATCATGGAACTCCAGCAGGAAATTGCTTTTGAGAAGTCCGAGGCGATGAAGGGACGTACTCTGGAAGTGATGATCGAGGGCAAGGTTGCTGATGAAAATGCCTACGTTGGACGTACCTATATGGACAGTCCGAATGTAGACGGGCTTATCTTTGTAAACACCGGACTTTCCCTGATGTCCGGAGATTTCCTTAAGGTACGCGTCACAGGCGCGTCCGAATACGATCTGATAGGGGAGGCAGAGGATGAATTTACCGAATAAACTGACAATATTACGAGTGATCATGATCCCGTTTTTCGTAGCCGCGCTTCTTTATGACGGCGGCGCAAACCAGAACATGCGTTATGTGGCGGCGGCGCTCTTTATCATCGCGAGCCTGACCGATATGCTGGACGGAAAGATCGCGAGAAAGTATAACCTGGTAACAAATTTTGGAAAATTTATGGATCCGTTGGCGGATAAACTGCTTGTCTGCTCCGCACTGATCTGTATGATCGAGCTTCGTGAGCTTCCGGCCTGGATGGTCATCATCATTATCAGCCGTGAGTTCATTATCAGCGGCTTCCGTCTGGTGGCATCTGACAACGGTGTTGTCATTGCAGCGAGCTACTGGGGAAAATTTAAGACCACATTCCAGATGATCGGGGTGGTTCTTCTGATCTTTAATATTCCGGCGTTGTCAACTTTGACGACGATCATTGTCTGGATCGCTCTTGCATTGACAGTAATTTCACTTGTTGACTACATTGTGAAGAACGCCGGCGTTCTTACGGAAGGAAAAATGTGATGATTCGAACAGAACAGGGTTATGCCCAGATATTTAAAATTTACGGAAAAAGCGAGACGGAAGTAAAGGAAAAGCTTCAGGACCTCTTAAAGTGCGGCGGCGCTGTCGTGATCTACACGAGACGCCGCGGAAAAGATGTCCATGTTCTCGCGGAGACACAGACGGAGGATGAGGAGTCCGCCAAGGCGGCGTTAAAACCTGTTGCCAAGGAGATCAAAAAGGCACTGGGCGACATGTATTATTCCACGAAAGAGAATGAGACGATGGAAGAGACCGTTGTGCGCCTCCTCACAAAGTACGGACTCACGGTGACAACGGCGGAGTCCTGCACCGGCGGCATGGTGGCTGCAAAGATCATCAATGTGCCGGGTGCGTCTGACGTATTTGATCAGGGTTATATCACATATTCGAACAAATCAAAGAGAAAGATCCTCGATGTCAGCAAGGCAACTTTAAAAAAATACGGGGCAGTCAGTGAGCAGACCGCAAGGGAGATGGCACTCGGTGGTGTTCTCGCGGCTGATGCGGATGCCTGTGTTGCTGTAACGGGGCTTGCTGGTCCGGACGGTGGAACAGAGGAGAAGCCGGTGGGACTCGTATACGTTTCCTGCTGCATGAAGGACGAAGTGATTGTGGAGGAATGCCACTTCCAAGGTACAAGACAGGAGATCCGGGAACATGCCGCGGTCACGGCGCTGGACCTTTTGAGAAGAATGATCATCAGATCTAGACAGTAGACCGGGTCCAGGCGGAACCTGGTCATAAATATAAAGGGATGAGCAGGTGAATCATGCGCTGGTATGAAAAACTGTATGTCGGGGAACAAGCGAAAAAGCACAGATACGAAACGATCCAGGCGGTCCGAAATGGAAGACCAATGGGCTTTTATGTCCTGACTCCGGCGGCTGGGGAGCGGAACCTTTTAGATATCTATCCGGCGCTGACATTAAAGCTTCCTTACTATGAAAAGCAGGATCTTCTGATCGTAGGGATCGCTGCGGATTTTGAGGATGCGGCGGCGCTTGCGGGGCGGATCATCTGTGAGGTCTACAAAAAGACCGGCGGGTATGATGTGAACTCCTTTCTTTTCGGAAAGGGGTGCTGCGAGTGATCCATATTTTGCTGATGATCTTAAAGGTCATCGGAGTCATCCTGTTAGTGATCCTTGGACTGATCCTCGCTGCGGTATTGCTGATCCTGTTCGTTCCGGTGCGATACCGGGTGGATGTCTCCTTCGAAGGAAAACCGGACGGGGAGGCGGCGGTGAGCTGGCTTCTACATCTCGTGCGGATCCGGGTGAGTTATCACGAACACGCGGATGTATCCGGGCGGGTGCTGTGGTTTAAGCTGTTTGATGTGAGATTGTGGCCGCCGGAGGATGAGGAAGAACAAAAAACAAAATCAGAAACGGAGCCGGTTTTTGCGGAATTTGAAAAAACACCGGTACTGTCAGAAAATGATTCTGAAATCAGAAACACAGAGGTATCTGTTTTAACTGAAAACGAGCAGCAGGAAATACCTTTGGAAACAGTTGTGGAGACGTCGAAAGCGGAAGAGAAAAAAACTGCCGGGGATGACAGGACGGCTGTCCCTGCGGAAGATGATGAACTCGTTGTCCATGCAACGGAGCTTATTTCAGAATCGAATGAATCTTCTTCCAGCGCACTGCCGGCGGGTGCTTTGAAAAACTCCTCAAAGGAAAATTTTAAGGAACCCTTTGAGAAAGAGGAGCGTGTGGAGAAGGTTAAGAACTGTTTCGGTGCGAAAATCAAAGGAAAATTGGCTCGGCTTATAAAAAAAGCCCGAACTCTTTGGAATAGGATCCGGGAACTGCCCGGAAAGATCCGGAAGCTGGCCGATGGGATATCAAAGAAGAAAATTTCTCTGGAAAAGACCTGGAACAGCATCTCGATGTTCTGGCACGACGGGCAGAACCAGAAAGCGTTTCACCTTGTCTGGAAGCGCGCAAAAAAACTTGTCCGCTACGTTCTTCCGAAAAAGATGCAGGGACGGATTCACTTCGGTTTCGATGATCCCTACGATACGGGGCAGGTTCTTACGGTGGTCAGTCCGTTTTATGGCTTATACGCGAGAACACTGACTCTGGAGCCGGATTTCAACGGAACGGCGCTTGACGGAGAACTTCATTTTAAGGGGCGGATCGCCCTGTGGTATCCGCTCTGGACGGCAGCAAGACTGTTTATCAGTAAAGATTTCAGAAGATTACTTCGTTTCTTGAGGAAAAGAGATTCTGGGACGAAAAAAGCATAGATTTAGGAGGAATCGGAATGGCAGAAAATCAGTTTCCATCTACCGTGGACGCACTGTTTAAGGGGATGGATCATTTCATTACATCGAAAACCGTTGTGGGCGAGCCTGTGAAGGTGGATGAGAACACGACGATCATCCCGCTCGTGGACGTGACCTGCGGCATGGCAGCCGGTTCCTTTGCACAGTCCGCAAAGACAAATGGCGGCGGCGGTATGAGCGCGAAGATGAGCCCCAGCGCTATCCTCGTGATCCAGAACGGCATGACAAAGCTCGTAAATATCAAACATCAGGATGCAGTCACCAAAGTCCTCGACATGGTCCCGGATATCGTAAACCGCTTCACCGGCGGCAATGATATTACTCCGGACGCGGCGGCAAAAGCGGAGAAGATGGCAGCTGAGATGGAGAAAGAGAAATAAATACGATAAAGCAAAGGGCGCAGACTGAAAGGCACTGTTTCAAGCGGTATGGGATGATGACAGTGAACTTCTGACGCGTGAGATGAGTACGCTGCTCAGAATGACTATCAGCTATCACGATTACAAAGTATAAGAAACGCTGTCTGGTAAAGAAAAGGGAATAGTGAAATTCCTAACGATGGTAAAGATACAGAATGGTTACGAATCATTATCTATGAGACCGCATAATCTGTCATAGACATTCCTTTTTGGGAGAATGGATATGAAGCGATTATGCGGTCTCATGCTATTCTGCGTGGGTTTCGGCATGACCTGGGCCTTGATATTGCCGACAACCTTTTTTCTTGTGATTACGGCGGCAGCGCTTATGATCGTGGGATATAATCTGTTTTGCGGGTAAAACAGGACAGATGAGTGATGCCGGATCTTCAATTCTGATTTTTCGGGCAAAGGAGTCGAAAAACGGCACACCGCATTCTTGTTACTTTCGTGATGAGCAGGTGTGCCAAAATTTTTTATCAAGACGCAGAGCAGACGTTTGATATATAGGAATGTTTTTGATATAATGTAAACACGGAAGTATAAAGATGGAGAGGAGGACTTTTATGGGACCAATTTTTGAGGGTGATGGATGGTTCTGCGTGATAGCGATCATTGTTTCGGAGCTTTTAGCGGATATTCCCTGGCTGTCAGATCAACTGAGACTCCCGGGAATCGTGATGATCTCACTGATTTTTGCCCTGTTTTACGGGCCGGAACCAAAGCGGATCTCGAAAAAAGTTTTCGCGGGAGGAGTAGTGGGCCTTACGGCTGCTTCGCTGCTTGGAGAACTGGTCGGGAATTTTATTGGAAAAGGTATCTGAATCGTTCTGCTGGGAAAATAGATTTGAATGAAAAAATATGCGGACACATAAAAAAGAATGTGCCTTGGCACATTCTCGCGCCTCGCGCGGTCGCTTGCGACAGTCTACATCTTCGCGCGAGTGCGCATCTTTGGCACGTCAGTGCCTTTTCATGTAACAGGAAATTCCGAGGCATTTCCTGTTACATGAAAAAGGCACCCTCACATGAGGATGCCTTCATTTCATTTCCCTATCTTGTAAAAGGAGGATTAAGCTCTCTCAACGAGACCGGATCTTAAGCAGGAAGTGCATACATACATCTTGCGGGAGCCGCCGTTAACCTTAACCTTTACAGATTTTACATTCGCGTTCCAGATTTTATTGGATCTTCTATGGGAATGGCTTACTCCATTACCAAAGTGAGCCGCCTTTTCGCAAATAGCACATTTAGCCATGATTCCACCTCCTTAATCATTCATACGGTTGGATGCAAAAATCCATAACATGGATATCATAGCAGAAGATTAAATATTTTGCAAGCAAAATTTTTAGAAATTTCACATTTTTTTGAAAAATAAGTGGAATCCCATGGACAGAGAAAACTTGATATGGTATATTAGGGTTATTAAAGTTCAATTATAAAGGAACTTTTGCGCGAATGATCCGGGTGGTCTGTGTTATGATCCGGCTGGATCGTTGGCGTTTGCGCCTTTTATCAGGATACGGCGCTTATAATCAGTAGGAATGGAGGCTTAGCGTATGAAGGGATGTATTAACAATAAAATGGGACAGATCCAGATCGACACCGATGTTATCGCTCTTTATGCCGGCACGACAGCGGTAGAATGCTTTGGAATCGTGGGAATGGCTGCAGTAAGTATGAAAGACGGTCTGGTAAAGCTTTTAAAGAGAGAAAGCCTGACTCACGGAATCAATGTTACGATCAATGATAATGCAATTGAGATCGACTTCCACGTAATCGTATCCTATGGCGTCAGCATCTCGACCGTAGCGGATAACCTGATCGAGAGTGTGAAATACAAAGTAGAAGAGTTCACGGGAATGCCGGTTGAAAAGATCAATATCTTTGTTGAAGGCGTTCGAGTGATAGATTAAGGAGGAAGTAAAATCCATGGAATTAAAGTCCGTAGATGCCGCTCTCTTACAGAAAGCGGTTCTGGCCGCAGCAAAAGGCCTTGAGGCAAAAAAAGAATGGATTAACGAATTAAACGTATTCCCGGTTCCGGACGGTGATACGGGTACGAATATGACCATGACGATCATGGCCGCGGCAAGAGAGGTGGCTGCGATCGAGAATCCGACAATGGAGTCCATCGCGAAGGCTCTCTCATCCGGATCCTTAAGAGGCGCCCGCGGTAACTCCGGCGTTATCTTATCCCAGTTATTCCGCGGTTTCACAAAGGAGATCAAGGAATCCAACGAAATTACAGTGACAAGCCTGGCGAATGCGTTTACCCGCGCAACTGAGACTGCCTACAAGGCTGTTATGAAGCCGAAGGAAGGTACGATCCTCACTGTGGCAAAGGGAATGGCTGAGAAGGCCGTTGATCTTGCGACACAGACAGATGATGTGATCGACTTTTTAACACAGGTGATCGAGGAAGGCGACTATGTATTAAGCCAGACTCCGGAGATGCTCCCGGTATTAAAACAGGCTGGCGTTGTCGATTCCGGCGGACAGGGACTTATGCAGGTCATGAAGGGTGGTCTCGACGGCCTTTTAGGAAAAGGGATCCCGTTTGATACCGCTGCGCCGGCAGCCGCAAACACAGAGTCCGCAAAACCGAAGGTGGCTGCAGGAAGTGATGAGCTTTCTACTTCCGATATAAAGTACGGCTACTGCACCGAGTTTATCGTAAACGTGGAGAAAACCTACGATATGGATGAGGAGCAGAAATTCAAAGGATATTTGGAGTCCATCGGTGATTGCGTCGTTGTAGTTTCTGATGACGATATCATTAAAGTCCATGTCCATACGAACCATCCGGGGCTTGCCTTCGAGAAAGGTCTGACTTACGGCTCCCTCTCCAGAATGAAGGTCGACAATATGCGCGAGGAACACCACGAGCGCCTGATCCAGAATGCCTCCGGTGCTGCCCAGACAACGGATACCCCGGCGGAAACAAAAAAAGAAGATGCGCCTGCTGCTGACGAGCCGAGAAAGCCCTATGGCTTCATCGCAGTATCTATTGGTGACGGCCTTGGCGAGATCTTTAAGGGGATCGGTGCTGATTACCTGATCGAGGGTGGACAGACGATGAACCCAAGTACCGAGGATATGTTGAATGCGATCGAAAAGGTCAATGCGGATGTGATCTACATCCTTCCGAATAACAAGAACATCATTCTTGCCGCAGAACAGGCAAAGAGCCTCGTGGAAGATAAGAAGGTCTTCGTTGTTCCGTCCAAAACCGTACCGCAGGGGATCGCAGCTCTCATCAACTTCCTTCCGGATCTTTCCCCGGAGGAGAACCTTGAGAATATGACATCCGAGATGGGCCGGATCCACACCGGACAGATCACTTATGCAGTCCGCAACACGAACATTGACGGAATGGAGATCCACGAGGGCGATATTATGGGAATCGGCGATTCCGGCATGCTCGCCGTAGGACAGAACGTCAATGAGACCGTTCTTGAGACCTTAAAGCGCATGGTGGAGGATGAATCCGAACTGATCAGTGTCTACTTTGGTGAAGATGTGACGGAGGAGGATGCCGAGGCTCTTGTAGAAAAAGTGCAGACAGCATTCCCGAACTGTGAAGTTGAATTAAATGACGGCGGTCAGCCGATCTATTACTACCTGCTTTCTGTAGAGTAAGCGGGAAATGCCAGCGGTGTTCGATACCCGGCAAATGAATAACGACAGAAAAGCTGCTCCCTTTGGTCAAAAGACCTGATGAGGCAGCTTTTTCAGTGAGATAAAAAGCGGGAAATTTCCGGCATTCTCTTAGAGTGCTGCGGACTGAACCGCAGGATAAGATAAAAAGGAGCGTGAAACAGGTGGCAAACGACCAGTCCATAGAGACTTTAAAAGGCATCGGGGAAAAAACCGCAAAACTCTTTGAAAAAGTCGGGATCCGCACCATCGATGACCTGCTCCATTACTATCCAAAAGGATATGATACCTATGGGGAACCGCAAGCTATTGGGGAACTCTCCGAGGGCGAGACAGGGACAGTGGAAGGTTTTTTAAAGACAGGAGCCACCGGAGTCCATATAAACGGTCTCTCTATCGTTCAGGCGAACATAAGCGATATGACGGGGAAATTACGCCTTGTCTGGTATCACATGCCTTATTTAAAGAACACCCTGCGGGCGGACAGCCATTTTATTTTCCGTGGACGCGTGACCCGTAAAAAGAACGGACTCACGATGGAACAGCCCCAGATGTTTCAGCCGGAGGCATACGAAGGACTTTTATCCAGCCTGCGGCCCGTATATGCCCAGACGAAGGGACTTGGGAATAAGACGATCACCTCCGCGGTGGAACAGGCCCTTGCGATCCGCACTTTGGAACGGGATTATCTGCCGGCAAGTCTCAGGATCGCAAATGAGCTTGCGGAATATAATTTTGCGATCGAACATATCCATTTCCCGGCGGATAAGGAAGATCTGACATTTGCCAGAAAACGCCTCGTATATGATGAGTTTTTCTTTTTCCTTCTGGCGGTACGCCGTTTAAAGGATAAACGTCAGGATGTGCAGAGCCTGTTCTCTGTAAAAAAGCAGGACGAATGCAGAAGACTTCTGAATGAGCTGCCGTATAAGCTCACAGATGCCCAGATGAGGACGCTGGAGGAGGTGCTGAAAGACCTCAGAAGCGGTTCTGTCATGAACCGGCTGATCCAGGGGGATGTTGGCTCCGGTAAGACGATCATAGCGGTACTGGCGCTTCTGGCCGTCTGTGAGAATGGATATCAGGGAGCCCTTATGGTTCCGACGGAAGTCCTTGCGAGGCAGCATTTCGAATCTGTGACAGAACTTTTTGAAAAACATGGTGTTGATAAAAATGTGGTTCTCATCACCGGATCCATGACGGCAAAGGAAAAACGCATCGCCTATGGGAAAATTGCCTCCCACGAGGCAGACATGATCATAGGCACCCACGCCCTGATCCAGGAGAAGGTCGTTTATGACAATCTTGCACTCGTCATCACGGACGAGCAGCACCGGTTCGGTGTTGCCCAGAGGGAGATGTTCGGAAATAAGGGACAGATGCCCCACGTGCTGGTCATGAGTGCTACCCCGATTCCAAGGACACTGGCGATCATCCTGTATGGGGATCTCGATATTTCCGTTATTGATGAGCTTCCGGCGAACCGCCTTCCCATAAAGAACTGTGTGGTGGATAAGAGCTATCGCCCCCGGGCATACCGATTTATTGAAAATGAGGTGAAAAATGGCCGACAGGCCTATGTGATCTGCCCGATGGTGGAGGAGAGTGAGATGATCGAGGCTGAGAATGTTCTGGATTATACAAAGATTCTCAGAGAGCACCTGCCTGGGATACGGGTGGAGTATCTTCATGGGAAGATGAAGGGAAAAGAGAAGAATCAGATCATGGAAAAATTTGCTGCGGGGGAGATTCAGGTTCTTGTCTCCACCACGGTCATAGAAGTCGGGGTGAATGTGCCGAATGCCACGGTGATGATGATAGAGAACGCCGAAAGGTTCGGTCTGGCGCAGCTCCATCAGCTCCGCGGTCGTGTCGGACGAGGAGACAGGCAGTCCTACTGCATTATGGTGAATGCCTCCGGCAATAAAGAGAAGAACCGGCGTCTTGATGTCTTAAATAAGTCTAACGATGGTTTCTATATTGCCTCCGAAGACCTGAAGCTCCGTGGCCCCGGTGATATCTTCGGGATACGCCAGAGCGGCGATCTGGAGTTCCGGCTGGCGGATATCTACACAGACGCGGTGACTCTTAAGAAAGTTTCCGAGGATGTGAACCGGCTTCTGGAGCGGGATGAGGATCTGGAGGAGGATGAGAATCAGGAATTGAAAAAACGTCTCGACCGCTTTATGGAAGAGAAGTATGAGAAACTGAATCTGTAACGAGAAAGAAAACAGTACGGGACAGACAGCGTAGAAACCGAAACGATGCTATAAATTTTTAATAAACAGGAGATGGACACACATGACGAGACTTGATGAACTCTTATATGAAATGATACGCTACGATGACAGGGATGTAAAGCGGATCCAGCATTTTTTTAAGGTCCACGAATTTGCAAGGCTGATCGGTCTGGAGGAAAAGCTCGATCCTTATACTCAGGAAATCCTCGAGGCGGCAGCCATCGTTCATGATATCGGAATTCACAAGGCGGAAGAGAAGTATGGACGGAATACCGGAAAATATCAGGAGCTGGAGGGACCGGGCGAGGCGCGGACCATGCTTACCGCTCTTTCCTGGCCGAGGAGGTCATTGACCGTGTCTGCTATCTGGTAGGACATCACCACACATACGATAATATCGATGGAATGGACTACCAGATCCTTGTGGAGGCGGATTTCCTCGTCAATCTCTTCGAGGATGGATCCACACCGGACACCCAGAAGAGTGTATTTGAGAGAATATTCCGAACGGAAGGCGGAAAACGTCTGTTCCGTCTGATGTTTGAGAGCGGAGAGGAGTAAACAGGTGAAAACACTTGTCATTGCCGAGAAACCTTCGGTGGGACGCGACATCGCTCGTGTCTTAAAATGCAGCCGTTCCGGAAACGGATGTCTGGAAGGTGACAAATATATCGTCACCTGGGCATTAGGGCATCTGGTGACTCTGGCGGACCCGGAGGACTACGATAAGAAATATAAAGAATGGAAGATGGAAGACCTCCCGATGATGCCGGAAACCTTCCGTCTGGAGGTCATAAAGCAGACCGGGAAACAGTATCAGGCGGTAAAGAGCCAGATCCACAGGAAAGATGTGGGTGACATCGTGATCGCCACGGATGCCGGGCGGGAAGGCGAGCTTGTAGCGAGACTGATCTTAAAAAAGGCGGGGACGGACAAGCCCCTGAAACGTCTCTGGATCTCTTCTGTGACGGACAAGGCGATCCGGGAAGGCTTCGCGTCGCTGAAAAGCGGGAAGGAGTATGAACCGCTCTACGCTGCCGCCATGTGCCGGGCGGAGGCGGACTGGCTTGTGGGGATTAACGCCACGAGAGCGTTGACCTGTAAATATAACGCCCAGTTATCCTGCGGGCGCGTCCAGACACCGACACTGGCCATGATCGCAAAGAGGGAGGAACAGATCAGAAACTTTGTGCCGAAGCCATATTACGGAATCCGGGCGGAGGCAGGAGCTTTAAAGCTTATCTGGAGAGACAAAAAATCAAACAACACGTCCTCTTTTGATAAGGAGCGGATGCAGACGATCCTGGAGAAAATATCCGGAACGCCCCTTAAGATCGTCTCCGTGAAGAAGACACCGAAGCACACGGAGCCGCCGCTTTTATATGATCTGACAGAGCTCCAACGGGAGGCGAACCGTCGGTTTGACTATCCGGCAAAGAAGACCCTTGATATCATGCAGAGACTTTACGAGAATCATAAAGTGTTAACATACCCGAGAACAGATTCCCGTTATCTGACTGCGGATATCGTGCCGACAATCCGGGAAAGACTGAAAGCCTGCGCGGTGGGGCCTTATCGGAAACTATCAGGAACCCTGTTTAACAAGGAAATCAAGGCAAGACCGGGATTTGTAAATGATGCGAAGGTCTCTGACCACCATGCGATCATCCCGACGGAACAGTTCGTGGATCTCACCCATATGACGATCGACGAGAGACGGATCTATGATCTTGTGGTGCGGAGATTTCTTGCGGTGCTGTATCCGGCGTATGAATATGAACAGACATCGATCATCGCGGAGAGCGGCGGTGAGAGGTTTACTGCCCATGGAAACATCGTGAAGTCCGCAGGATGGAAAGCGGTGTATGAGGAGCAGGATGAACCGCTGGAAACAACGGATCCGGTGTCTGAGTCCGAGTGCAGCCAGAACCTTCCGGAGCTTTCTGAGGGTGATTTTTTCACAAATCCCCGTTTTATTCTGACGGAAGGAAAAACGAAGCCGCCAGCGAGATTTACGGAGAGTCTTCTCTTATCTGCCATGGAAAATCCGATATCATTTATGGAATCAGATGATAAGATGCTCGCAAAAGCCCTTGGCGAGACGGGTGGGCTTGGAACCGTAGCCACAAGGGCAGATATCATTGAAAAACTGTTCTCCTCATTTCTTCTTGAAAAAAAGGGGAAAGAGATCTGGCTCACATCCAAGGCAAAGCAGCTTCTGGAATTGGTACCGGAAGATCTGAAAAAGCCTGATATGACAGCCCAGTGGGAAATGCGCCTTTCAGCCATCGCGAAAGGAAGGGAGAGCCGGACTGTCTTTATGAAGGAAATCCGAAGCTACTCTGAGGATCTGATCTCCGAAATCAAACAGGGACAGGGAAACTTCCGCCACGATAATATGACCGGAAAGCGCTGCCCACAGTGTGGAAAATTTCTTCTGGCCGTAAAAGGAAAGAACAGCGAGATGCTCGTCTGCCAGGACAGAGAATGCGGATACAGGGAGACTGTCGCAAGGACATCCAATGCACGCTGCCCGGTCTGCCATAAACGGATGGAGCTGCGCGGAAAAGGGGACGGACAGATCTTCGTCTGCACCTGCGGTCACAAGGAAAAGCTCTCGGCATTTAAGAGCCGGAGAGAAAAAGAGGGCGCAGGTATCTCGAAGAAGGACGTTGCAAGATATCTAAACCGCCAGAAAAGAGAGGCGGAAGAACCAGTAAATAATGCGTTCGCAAAGGCGCTTGCGGGAATCAGACTGGACAACCAGTGAGCACAGCAGGTATGATCTGCAGGTGTCTGATGAGTGGAAAGGAGACAAGCGATGTCAATCGAATTAAAGCAGGTATTTTCAGGAGAACGTCTTATGGAGATCCATGCACTCTACGAGACCGCCTTCCCTGCCGGTGAGAAGAAGCCTTTCTCCATGATCATATCCGGACAGGAGACAGGCCTTGTGGAGATTCTGTCGGCAGAAGAGAATGATACATTTCTCGGACTTGCGATCATGGCAAAATCGGGAGACCGGGTTCTTCTCGACTACTTTGCCATCGCGTCTGAAAGAAGAGGTCAGGGAACCGGTTCCGCGGTGCTGCAGGCGCTAAAGGAGCGATATCAGGGGATGCGGATCATTATTGAGATCGAGAGCACAAAATGCGTCGATGAGGAAGAACTTGTGATCCGCACCCGAAGAAAAGGCTTTTATCTCCGGAACGGCTTTACAATGCTGCCGTACTACGTCGATCTTTGGGGAACTGAGATGGAGATGCTTTCCAACGGGATTCCCTGCCCTTACGAAGAATATCTTGATATCTATACAACGGTATTCGGAACACAGGTATCAGACAGGATCCACTTTTTGGGGGAAGCACCGGCTGCAGCTGAGCTCTGACAGCACACGGAAGAGATTTTCAAAGAATTATGGATCCATTTCACAAAATGTACACAGGGGTATGCTATAGTGGACGAAAGCTGTCAGATGCATGCGGACATGCCTTTGACGGCTTGCACTAATTAAATCAATCATGAGAGGATTACCAGATATGAAAAAACATGTATTATTCGGAGCTCTGCTCCTGACTGCGGCACTTTCTGCAGGACTTACCGGATGTTCTTCTTCCGGCACAAAGGAATCCGGATCTCCGAAGGTAGAGATCTCCGAGATCCGCGATGATGTAGTGGAACCGGACTTTTCCGGAGCGGATATTGAGGTTTGCGCTTTAAAGGCTCCGATCGATTTTGATTATTCCAGCGCGGATGCTGATATGATCTTTAAGAAAAAAGACGGGGCATGGCTGGATGCCATGGAGCCGGAAATCCCCCTCAACCAGGAAAAATTCGAGGCAATGGCCCAGAATTTCCTGAATCTCCATGCGATCTCTGAGGTGGGAGACGCGGAAAATCTTTCGGATTACGGTTTTGATGAACCGGCGTATGAGGTAACGATCACGGACAGTGAAAAAGGAGAAGTTACTTTTGACATTGGAAATAAGGATTCCGACGGAAATTATTATCTCTCCGATGGAAAAAAATTATATCTGGTCAAAGCGTCCACGGTAGATGCCCTTGTCTTTGAATATGATACTCTGGTAGTCCGGGACGGCCTGACACTTCAGATCGCTCCGTCTGATCTTCAGAAGGTTTCTATCACCATGGACGGAAAGACGACAGAGATCACAAGTGCTGACAGCGAAGCACTGACAACGATCGCAAATGGGATCAACAACCTGAAGGCCTTTGATTATGCCAGCTACCATCTTGTAGAGCAGGATCTTGCCAATACAGACCTTACGACCGGTACCCGCATTACATTTCAGGCAGAGCTTACTGTAAACGGTGAGAAGAAATCTCTCACGATCTATGTGGGCACCTATGCGGATCCGAACCGGACATACCGCTATGTGCAGCTTGATGGATCAGATATGATCATGATCGTTGATAATACAGCCGTTTTAGACCTTTTAAACGGCATGGTTCCGGAAAAGGATCTTGAATAAAGAATCTATACAGAAGGCAGGAAAAGGGAATTCATGATTCCTTTTTCTTGCCTTTTTTTCGTTTTTGAGCTATGATAATACACAAGTTTGGAATAAAGGAGAGAAAAAACATGAATCAATTACTGGATCTCTTCCTTACGTTTGCCCGCATCGGCGGTCTTACCTTTGGCGGCGGATACGCGATGCTTCCGATCCTCCAGAGAGAGGTCGTTGAGAAGAGACACTGGGCAACAGAAGAGGAACTGATGGATTATTACGCGATCGGCCAGTGTACCCCGGGCGTTATCGCGGTAAACACGGCGACTTTCGTCGGCCAGGGACTTGCCGGTCCGATCGGAGGGATCGTTGCGACTCTGGGAGTTGTATTTCCATCTCTGATCATTATTACAGTGATCGCTGCGTTTATCCAGAACTTCGCACATCTCGCAATCGTTCAGAACGCCTTTGCAGGGATCCGTGTCTGTGTCTGCGTCCTGATCTTCAACGCAGTGGTGAAACTCTGGAAAAAGGCGGTTATCGATATGCCGACCCTTGTGATCTGCCTGCTTGTGATCCTCGGATCTACACTTACGGACCTTTCTCCGATCGTATTCGTGATTTTCGCGGCTGCGGCTGGAATTATCCTGAAAAATAAGGAGGCAGCCTCTAAATGATGATCCTGATCCGACTTTTCTTTGAATTTTTTAAAGCCGGTCTCTTTGCGATCGGCGGCGGAATGGCAACACTTCCGTTCCTTTACAATATTTCCGATAAGACGGGCTGGTTTACCTATGGTCAGCTGGCTGACATGGTGGCGATCTCCGAGTCCACACCGGGACCGATGGGCGTAAACATGGCAACTTACGTCGGATTCACAAGTGCTGGTCCGATGGGCGCGGTCGTTGCGACTCTCGGTCTGATCACACCGTCCATCATTGTGATCTTAATCGTCGCCGGATTCTTAAAGGCATTTAAGACAAACAAATATGTCCAGAACGCCTTTTACGGACTCCGTCCGGCATCTACAGGACTGATCGCGGCGGCAGGACTTTCCGTCCTTTCACTGGTTCTTCTCCATAAGGATGCTTTTGCAGCAAGCGGAAAGATCACAGACCTGATCAGCCTCCGCAGCATCATTCTTCTTGCGGTGCTTTATTATTTCACAGCTGTCTGCAAAAAGACAAAGGGACTCCATCCGGTTGCGTTTATCGCGGCATCTGCGGTGATCGGAGTCGTACTCCGGTTCGGAGGAGTTTAAAATTTAAAAATGAAAATAAAACTGCGGCGGAAACAATTTCCCGCCGCAGTTTATGACTTGTATTGGAGGTCTTTACATGGCGAAAGCACAGTATAATGCTGACAGTATTACCGTACTGGAAGGACTGGAGGCAGTCCGCAAGCGTCCCGGAATGTACATCGGAGGCGTTGGAACAAAGGGCTTAAACCATTTGATATATGAAATCGTCGACAATGCGGTAGACGAGCATCTTGCGGGATTCTGTACAGAGATCACCGTAACGCTGGAGGCAGACGGATCCTGTACGGTAAAGGATAATGGTCGTGGAATCCCGGTGGGGATGCACAAAAAAGGTGTCTCCGCGGAACGCGTGGTCCTCTCCACACTTCACGCGGGTGGAAAGTTTGACAACAATTCCTATAAAACCAGCGGAGGACTTCATGGCGTCGGTTCTTCTGTCGTAAACGCCTTGTCTGACCGGATGAAGGTAAAAATTTCCAGGGATGGAAAAGTATATTATGATGAGTATGAGAAGGGACATCCGGTGATCGAACTGAAGGATGGACTTCTTCCTGTGATCGGAAAATCAAAGGAGACAGGAACAGAGATCAATTTTCTTCCGGATCCGACGATCTTTGAGAAAACAAAATTTAAGGCGGAGTGGCTAAAGAGCCGTCTCCATGAGTCCGCCTATCTGAACCCGAAGCTGATGATCCATTATGTAAATAAGCGGGGCGGTGAGGAGGAGACCGTTACATACCATGAGCCGGATGGGATCGTCGCCTATGTCCGCGAACTGAACAACGGAAAGGATCCGGTCCATGAACCGGTATATTTTAAGGGAAGCATTGAACAGATCGAGGTGGAAGTTGCTTTCCAGTTTGTGGATGCCTTTGAGGAGAACATCCTTGGATTCTGCAACAATATCTTCACCCAGGAGGGCGGAACCCACCTGGTGGGATTCAAGACGAAATTCACCCAGCTGATCAACTCCTATGCGAGGGAACTCGGCATTTTAAAAGAGAAGGACAGCAACTTTACCGGCGCTGACACAAGAAACGGCATGACGGCCGTTGTGGCGGTGAAACACCCGGATCCGATCTTCGAGGGACAGACAAAGACAAAGCTTGCCAGCGCCGATGCGACAAAGGCTGTGTTCACCATGACTGGAGACGAGTTGGAAAGGTTTTTCGACCGAAATCTCGACACCTTAAAGGCAATCATCGCCTGTGCGGAGAAATCCGCAAAGATCCGCAAGGCGGAGGAGAAGGCGAAGACAAACATGCTCTCCAAGTCGAAGTTCTCCTTCGACAGCAACGGAAAGCTTGCAAACTGTGAGAGTCGTGACCCGTCAAAGTGTGAGATCTTCATCGTCGAGGGAGATTCTGCCGGCGGCTCCGCAAAAATGGGAAGAAACCGACAGTTCCAGGCGATCTTGCCGATCCGCGGAAAGATCTTAAACGTGGAGAAAGCGTCTATGGATAAGGTCCTGGCAAACGCTGAGATCAAGACTATGATCAATGCCTTCGGCTGTGGATTCTCTGAGGGATACGGAAATGACTTTGATATCACGAAATTGAAATACGATAAGATCGTCCTGATGACCGATGCCGATGTGGACGGAAGCCATATCGACACATTGCTTTTAACATTTCTCTATCGCTTCATGCCGGAGCTGATCTACGACGGACATGTATATATTGCAATGCCGCCGCTTTATAAGGTAGTTCCGAAACGCGGAGAAGAGCGGTATCTCTACGATGACAAGGCGCTAGAAGAATATAAGAAGAGCCACGCCGGGGACTTTACGCTGCAGCGTTATAAGGGTCTTGGTGAGATGGACGCGGATCAGCTCTGGGAGACGACACTGAACCCGGAAAACCGTGTCTTAAAGCGTGTGGAGATCGAGGATGCCCGGATGGCAAGTGAAGTGACGGAGCTTCTGATGGGAAGCGACGTTCCGCCGAGAAAGAAATTTATCTATGATCATGCCGATGAGGCGGAGATCGACGCATAAAAGGAGAAGTTACCATGTCTGAAAAAATATTGCGAACTGAATATTCGGAGGAGATGCAGAAGAGCTATCTGGACTATTCCATGAGTGTCATTACCTCCCGTGCAATTCCGGATGCAAGAGACGGTTTAAAACCGGTACAGCGCCGGGTTCTCTATGATATGAGTGAGCTTCATCTGGACTACGATAAGCCCCACAGAAAGTCGGCACGTATCGTGGGCGATACCATGGGTAAATACCACCCACACGGCGACAGCTCTATCTACGAGACCTTAGTTGTCCTGTCCCAGGACTTTAAAAAGGGAATGGCTCTGGTGGACGGACACGGAAATTTCGGCTCCATAGAGGGTGACGGCGCAGCTGCCATGCGATACACTGAGGCACGCTTAAAGAAATTTGCGGAGGAGGTCTACTTAAAAGATCTCGATAAGACCGTAGATTTCGTCGCCAACTACGATGAGACGGAAAAGGAGCCGGAGGTCCTCCCGGTCCGCGTGCCGAACCTTCTCGTAAACGGTGCGGAGGGAATCGCTGTCGGTATGAGCACCAGCATTCCGACCCACAATTTAGGGGAAGTTATCGACGCGGTAAAGGCCTATATCGATAACCGTCTTCTCACCGTGGAAGAGCTGATGCAGTATATGCCGGGACCGGATTTCCCCACTGGCGGGATCATCGCAAATAAGAGTGATCTTTTACAGATCTACGAGACTGGTGTTGGAAAGATCAAGCTCCGCGGAAAGATCGAGGTGGAACTCGGAAGAAGAAAGGCAGACCGAGACAAACTGGTGATCACGGAGATCCCGTACACAATGGTCGGCGCGGGAATCAACAAGTTCCTCATGGATGTGGCAGATCTCGTTGAGACGAGGAAGCTCACCGATGTGGTGGACATTTCAAACCAGTCAAATAAAGAGGGGATCCGCATTGTCCTGGAGTTAAAGAAGGACGCGGATGTCAATAAGATCAAGGCGATCCTCTATAAAAAGACAAAGCTCGAGGACACTTACGGTGTCAACATGCTTGCCATTGACGATGGACGCCCGGAGACCATGAACCTTAAGCAGATCTTGAATACATTCCTGGAATTCCAGTACCGGAACATGACGAAGAAGTACAATGTTCTTCTCCAGAAGGAAATGGAGAAGAAGGAAGTTCAGGAAGGGCTCATCGAGGCATGCGATGTGATCGACCTCATTATCGCCGTTCTCCGGGGATCAAAGAACATGAAGGACGCAAAGGAATGCCTGATGACCGGAAATACGGAGAAGATCAAATTCCGTGTGCCGGGCTTTGAGGCGGACGCGAAGAATCTTCACTTTACCGAACGCCAGGCGACAGCGATCCTGGAGATGCGTCTCTACAAGCTCATCGGTCTTGAGATCCTCGCGCTCCAGAAAGCATACAAGGAGACATTGCGGAAAATCCGTGAATATAAGCATATTCTTTCCAACCAGAAGAATATGGATGTGGTGATCAAGGAAGACCTTGACTCCATCAAGGCAGAGTTCGCAGAACCGAGAAGGACACTCATCGAGGACGGCGAAGAGATGGTTTACGTGGAGGCGAAGGAAGAGGCGAAGGAAGTGATTTTCGTCATGGACCGCTTCGGCTATTGCAAGACCATGGACCGCTCCATCTACGAGAGAAACCAGGAGACCGTGGACAGCGAGAATGTCCGGGTACTTCCGGTGATGACGGACGATAAGCTCTGCATGTTCTCAGATACCGGAAACATGTACCAAGTGAAGGTTGCGGAGTTCCCGACACTGAAGATGAAAGACAAGGGAATCCCCATCGAGAACGTCAGCAAATTTGATGGGAAGACGGAGACGATCCTCTTTATGCTTCCGGCATCCGGATTTACTGGTAAGAAATTCCTGTTCGCGACGGCCCAGGCGGCGGTGAAGATCGTTCCGGGAGAGGAATTTATAACGGCAAATAAGACCGTTGTGGCGACGAAATTAGCGGGAGAGGATAAGCTCACGGAGATCCGGGAGATCGGCACTGAGATCGATGGAACCCGCGATGTGGTTCTCCAGACTGTCGACGGCATGTTCTTAAAATTCCAGCTGGAAGAAATTCCAGAGCTCAAGAAGAACAGCCGGGGTGTGCGGGGCATCAGGCTTGAAAAGGAAGATACTCTGGAACATGTATATCTGCCGGATATGGACGGAACCGCTGTCTATAAAGGAAAAGAAGTTGCTCTTGGCCGGTTGAAAGCGGCAAAGAGGGATGGAAAAGGAACGAAAGTCCGGTTATAATAGAATTGGATCGTACGATCCTTTTAATCTGAACTTGAATGAAAATCATGATCCGGACAGATCCTGTCCGGGAAAAGGAGGAACCTATATGAATACACCAACACCTCATATTGCAGCAAAACAGGGTGAGATCGCGCCGTCTATTTTACTTCCGGGTGATCCGCTCCGCGCGAAATTTATCGCTGAGAATTTCCTTGCGGGCGCAAAGCAGTTCAACGCTACAAGAAATATGTTTGGTTACACCGGTTTTTACCGTGATAAACCTGTCTCTGTCATGGGAACAGGAATGGGATGCCCGTCCATTGGAATCTACACCCACGAGCTCATCGAGGGATACGGCGTAAAGACACTGATCCGTGTGGGAACCACAGGGGCGATCTCCGAGGATGTCCATATCCGTGACCTTGTTTTCGCCATGGGTGCCTGCGCACAGACAAATTATGTGAGAGAATTCGGACTCCCGGGAGATTTCGCGCCGATCGCGGACTTCGGACTCCTGATTAAAGCCGTCTTCCACGCAGAGCAGGAAAACCTTCCATATCACGTTGGAAACGTCCTGACTTCCGATCTGTTCTATGAGCCGGAAAAAAAGAAACACGACGGACTCCAGTTCGCGGATATGGGTGTACTGGCAGTGGAGATGGAGACAGCGGCCCTCTACGCAAACGCGGCTCTCGCAAAGGCGCGCGCCCTTTCGATTCTGACTGTATCTGATTCTATGGTGACAGGCGAGAAGACGACAGCCGAGGAGCGCGAGACATCCTTCGCTGACATGATCCATGTAGCGCTTGAAATCGTTTAATCGTTACTGATATCAGTTATTGTTTGCGCAAGGCGTAAGCAGTAACGTTTAATACGTTAGTATGGTAAACTCATGCCATTTACTACTTGCATTTTTTGTCGTTTTGAGTTAGGATAGACAACAACACGGGTGTTGCGTACATGGAGACATATGTCCGCGACGGGTGGAAAATGGCAGGCTGGCAGCTGATACCGGCTGACGGGCTGAGATGAGGAGATATGTGTGATGGAAAAGAAACTTAGAGTTGGTATCCTTGGAGCAACAGGTATGGTAGGACAGAGATTTATCTCTCTCCTTGAGAATCATCCATGGTTCGAAGTGACGACCGTGGCAGCCAGCCCGCGTTCTGCAGGAAAAACATATGAGGAGGCAGTTGGAGGACGCTGGAAAATGACGACTCCGATGCCGGAAAAAGTTAAAAATTTAGTTGTTATGAATGTGAACGACGTGGATGCGGTATCAAGAACCGTTGATTTCGTGTTCAGCGCCGTTGATATGACAAAGGAAGAGATCCGCGCCATCGAGGAGGCTTACGCGAAGACTGAAACTCCGGTCGTTTCCAACAACAGCGCGCATCGTTGGACACCGGATGTTCCTATGGTGATCCCGGAGATCAACCCGGAACACTTTGAAGTGATCAAGTTCCAGAAGCAGCGACTCGGCACAACACGCGGATTTATCGCAGTAAAGCCGAATTGCTCGATCCAGAGCTACACTCCGGCACTCAGCGCGTGGAGAGAGTTCGAGCCGTATGAGGTAGTCGCTACTACATATCAGGCAATTTCCGGGGCCGGCAAGACCTTTAAGGACTGGCCGGAAATGGTAGAAAACGTGATCCCGTATATTGGCGGCGAGGAAGAGAAGAGTGAGCAGGAGCCGCTTAGGATCTGGGGTCACTTAGAGGGCGGCGTGATCGTAAAGGCAAAAGAGCCTGTGATCACATGCCAATGCGTCCGTGTTCCGGTATTAAATGGTCACACAGCTGCGGCGTTCGTAAAATTCAGAAAGAAAGCTTCCAAGGAACAGCTCATCGAGAAGCTTGTAAACTTCAAGGGACTTCCACAGGAGTTAGAGCTTCCGAGTGCACCAAAGCAGTTTATCCAGTACATGGAGGAGGACAATCGTCCGCAGGTCAAGATGGATGTCGATTTCGAAAACGGAATGGGCGTATCGATCGGCCGTTTAAGAGAGGACACCGTCTATGACTGGAAGTTCATTGGTCTGTCCCACAACACCGTCCGCGGTGCTGCAGGCGGAGCCGTTCTCTGTGCAGAGCTTCTCACAAAGCAGGGATATATTTCTGCAAAATAATATCGACGGATATCCGTTATCATCTGTCGATCAGAACGTAATTCATGGGCCCGCTATTTTTGCGGGTCCTTTTTACGCGGACAGCGGATCAGTACATATGCCTGTATATGACCTGAGGCTGTTTCGTAACGTACCAAAGATGCGCACTCGCGCGAAGATGCAGCCTGTCGCAAGTGACCGCGCGAGGCGCGAGAATGTGTCAAGGCACATTCTGTTTTATAAGGATCGAAACCGAGGAGGTAATTTTATGTCAGTGAAGAAAGAGCATTTTGGGGAAATGCCGGATGGAAGAGAGGTCAGTCTCTACACCATAACAAACAAGAACGGGCTCGAGGCATCCGTCACAGATCTCGGCGCCGTCTGGGTCCGCATGGTCGTTCCGGATAAAAATGGGGTTATGGACGATGTGATGCTGGGATTTGACGACGCAGTTGGTTATTTAAACAATGGTCCGCATTTCGGATCCGTTGTGGGCCGGATCGCAAACCGCACCGCGAAGGGAAAGTTCTCCCTGAACGGGAAAGAGTATGCCCTGGCGGTGAACAATGGCCCGAACAACCTGCACAGTGGTCTGGATTACTATGACGCGCGTCTCTGGAATACAAAGGAAGAGGCGGGAAACGCTGTCACCTTCACCCTTTTAAGTCCGGACGGAGATCAGGGATATCCGGGAAACGCCATCGTATCCGTTACATATACGCTGACAGACGAGGATATGCTGACGCTGACATACCGTGTCCTTTCCGATGCGGACACGCCGGTGAACATGACAAACCATGGATATTTCAACCTTCTCGGCAATAACGGAGGTTCCGTCCTTGACCACAAAGCGCGGATTCTTGCTGATTTTTACACCCCGTCCGATGAGACATCGATCCCAACCGGAGAGGTTCGCCCGGTTAAGGGAACTCCGATGGATTTCACAGATTTCCATGTGATCGGGGATCGGATCGATGAGAATTTCGACCAGCTTGTCATGGGGCATGGATATGACCATAACTGGTGTCTCTCCCATGTCCGCGGCGACTTCGGACTTGCAGCACAGATCTTCTCTGATGAGAGCGGCAGAGCCATGGACGTCTACACAGATCAGCCGGGCGTGCAGTTCTATACTGCGAACTGGCTTGAGCAGGAGAATGGAAAGAAAGGTGCGTTCTACCATGCGAGGACCGCATTCTGCTTTGAAACACAGAACTTTCCGGATGCCGTCAATAAACCGCACTTCCCATCACCGATCATAGAGGCGGGAAGAGAGTGGAAGTCTGTGACCGGTTACCGTTTTTATATCCATGAAGCTTAATGCGCAGTCCGCAGAAAAGAAACAAACGAAGGAATTTTATTGATATGAACAATTTGAGTGAACGCGGCATCAAGATTCTTGCATCTCTGGGTCTGATCCTGACGACTATGATCTGGGGATTTGCCTTTGTGGTGATGAAAAATTCCGTGGATATTATCCCGCCGGCATACCTTCTGGCAGTCCGCTTCTCTATGTCCGCACTGCTGCTTGCCGTCCTTTTCCATAAAAATTTGTTGAGAGCTGACCACAGGACGATCATTTGCGGCGTGATCCTCGGCGTTTTTCTCTGTCTGTCCTATCAGTTTCAGACGTATGGTCTGAAGTATACAACAGCCAGCAAGAACGCTTTTATTACGACCTTGTATGTCATCATCGTACCGTTTCTCTACTGGATCGTCAGTAAAAAGAGACCGGGCGGACGGAATATCGCCGCTGCCTTCCTTGCAGTGATCGGGCTTGCACTGCTGTCGCTGCAGGGAGATCTTTCGATCAACTATGGAGATCTCCTGACATTGGTCTGCGGCCTGATGTTTGCGGTTCACATGGTATTTATCGACAAATTTACGGAAACCCAGGACCCGATCGCTCTGACTGTGATCCAGATCCTGGCGGCGGCCATTTTCAACTGGGGCTGTGCGCCGTTCCTCGACGGAACGTTTGATTTTGCGGTGCTTCTGGATAAGTCCCTGTTGTCAGGTTTGCTGTATCTTTCTGTGTTCTCAACGACTGTGGCCTATCTTTTACAGAACAGCGGACAGAAATATTTGAGCGCCTCCACATCAGCGATCCTTCTCTCGATGGAATCTGTATTCGGAACATTGTTTTCCGTGATCTTTTTAAAAGATGTCCTGACAGGGAAGATGATAGCGGGCTGTGCGCTGATGTTTGCCGCGGTGCTCTTATCGGAGCTTCCGCAGAAGAAGCAATAACAGACCTGTAACTGTACCCATATCAGTCAGTTACGCAATTTATATAAGCAGGAAAGAGGTTTCATGGGAAAAGTATTGTTTATTGCTGAGAAACCCAGCGTTGCGCAGGAATTTGCGAAGGCGTTGAAGGTTTCCGGTAGAAAAGGAGACGGATATATCGAGTCTGAGCAGGCAATCGTGACCTGGTGTGTCGGCCATCTGGTGACCATGAGTTACCCCGACGCCTACGATCCGTCACTGAAACGCTGGAGCATGGAAACTCTGCCGTTTCTTCCGAAGACCTTCAAATATCAGGTGATCGATGATGTAAAGAAGCAGTTCAAGATCGTGAGCGGGCTCTTAAACAGGGCAGATGTGGATACGATTTATGTCTGCACTGACTCGGGGCGTGAGGGAGAGTACATCTACCGTCTGGTGGAACAGATGGCAGGGGTAAAGGGAAAGGACCGCCGCCGTGTCTGGATCGATTCACAGACTGAGGAGGAGATCCTTCGAGGTGTGCGGGAGGCTAAAGATCTTACAGAGTACGATAATCTCGCTGCCTCAGCATATCTCAGGGCAAAAGAGGATTACCTGATGGGAATTAATTTTTCAAGAGTCCTTACCTTAAAATACGGTCCGTCCGTGGCATCCTACTTAAGAGAAAAGCGGGCGGTATTGTCCGTCGGACGTGTGATGACGTGTGTCCTCGGCATGGTTGTCCGCAGGGAACGTGAAATCCGTGAATTTGTAAAGACTCCGTTTTATCGTGTCATCGGCTCCTTTGATGTTCCTGATCACGAGACCGCAGTTATCGAAGCGGAGTGGAGAGCTGTGGAAGGTTCCCGATATTTTGGAACACCTGCGCTCTATAAGGAAAATGGATTTAAGGAGAAAAAGACGGCAGAAGAACTGATCCGGTTTTTAAATGCTGATCCCATGGAGGGGACACTTCTCACGCTGGATAAGAAAAAAGAGACAAAGAACCCGCCTCTATTATATAATCTCGCGGAGATTCAGAATGATTGTTCAAAAATGTTCAAGATCAGTCCGGACGAGACTTTGAAAATCATTCAGGAGCTTTATGAGAAAAAACTGGTGACTTACCCGCGAACAGATGCCAGAGTACTCTCCACCGCAGTGGCAAAAGAGATCCACAGGAATATCGGCGGGCTCCGGAATTTTGCCCCTCTTGCTGATTTTGCCGCAAACGCGCTGGAAAACGGAAACTGGAAACAGATTGAGAGGACAAAGTATGTGAACGACAAACAGATTACAGATCACTACGCGATCATTCCGACGGGACAGGGATTCGGGGCACTTAGAAGTATCAATCCGCTGGCAGCAAAAGTTTATGAATTGATCGGACGACGCTTTTTAAGCATCTTTTACCCGCCGGCCGTATATCAGAAGTTTTCACTGAAAATCGAAAAGCAGGGGGAACAGTTCTTTGCGGCATATAAGGTCCTTGTGGAGGCGGGATACCTGGAGGTCGCGAACGTCCCGCCCAAGAAAAAAATAGAAAATTCTGGAAACAGCCGGGGGGAAAATTCCGGCGCAGGACAGGAAACCCAGGCGGAAGAACTGGATCCAGGTCATGATGAGAAGGCAAAGAATCTTCTTGCCATGCTGTCCGGTCTGAAAAAAGGACAGAAATTAAAGCTTTTAAAATTTGATATCAAGGAAGGCGAGACATCTCCGCCGAAGCGCTACACCTCCGGATCCATGATCCTTGCCATGGAGAACGCGGGCCAGCTCATCGAGGATGAGGACCTGCGGGCCCAAATCAAGGGAAGCGGCATCGGAACGAGCGCCACCCGGGCGGAGATCTTAAAAAAGCTGTTTAACATCAAGTATCTGGCACTGGCGAAGAAGACCCAGGTCATCACGCCGACACTTCTCGGGGAGATCGTCTTCGATGTCTGCCAGGCGTCCATGCGGCAGCTTCTGAATCCGGAACTCACGGCAAGCTGGGAAAAAGGCCTCACTTATGTGGCGGAGGGAACCATCACGCCGGATGAGTACATGGAAAAGCTGGAGCGTTTTGTGACGCTCAGGACAAACGGTGTCAAGCAGACGAACAACGCCTATATGCTGCGGCCGTATTTTGACGCTGCGGCTCAGTTCTATAAAAAATAGCAACAGATCTGTTTTAATGCTGCAGCCGTTTGCAAAAAGCTTATCGAAAATGCTTTCGGCGGTCCAGCCGTAAATAAATGCTGTCTGACAAGATGGCAGATTGGAGAATCATTATGAAAAAAGAAGAGACTAAGATCGTCGATCTTTATGACCTTTCCCACACCCAGGCTGCGGATTTCCTCCGCCAGTTTACCTACCCGTGGGAGGCACTTGCCCATATTAAAGAGTTCATCCTCGAACTCGGAAAGACACTCCCGGAGGGTGAGTACGAGAGGCGCGGGGAGACCGTATGGGTCCATAAGACCGCAAGGGTGATGCCGAGTGCGTTTCTCGGCGAGAATATCATTATCGGAAAGGACACAGAGGTCCGCCACTGCGCGTTCCTCCGGGGAAATGCCTTAGTCGGAGAGGGAGCCGTCGTTGGAAACTCCACGGAGTTAAAAAATGTGATCCTGTTCGATAAGGTCCAGGTTCCGCACTACAACTATGTGGGAGATTCCATCTTAGGCTACCGTGCCCACATGGGAGCCGGTTCCATCACCTCAAACGTGAAGTCCGACAAGCTTCTCGTGAAGGTCCATGCGGAGGACGGCGATATCGAGACCGGGATCAAGAAATTTGGTGCGATGCTCGGTGACTGCGTGGAAATCGGTTGCGGTTCTGTTCTGAATCCAGGAACTGTTATCGGAAGGAACTGCAATATCTACCCGTTATCCAGCGTCCGCGGGTGCGTGGATGGGAATTCCATCTATAAGAAACAAGGAGAAATCGCTAAGAAGGTGCTGGAATAATTGATAACTGAAAAAAAATGCAGCAAATGAAAGATCCGTGCAATTATTAAACTAAAAGAACCACGATATTTATCTAGAAACTCATATGTTGAGTTTTTAACAAATATCGTGGTTTTATTTTTAGTATGGGAACCTATATTCTTAAATCACTTCGTGCCGAAAATACGGTCACCGGCATCTCCAAGACCCGGGCAGATATATGCGTTCTCGTTTAATTCACGGTCAAGGTGTCCGACATAGATCTGTACATCCGGATGTGCCTCGTGGAGTCTTTTTACACCTTCCGGGGCAGCGATGATGCACATAAATTTGATATGCTTTCCGCCGTGCTGTTTGATGAAATCAATGGCTGCAACTGCGGAACCGCCGGTAGCAAGCATCGGGTCTGTGACAACGATGGTTCTCTGCTCGATCGGATTCGGAAGCTTGCAGAAATACTCATGAGGCTCGTGAGTCTCCTCGTCGCGGTAGAGACCGATGTGGCCAATCTTTGCGGACGGAACGAGGGAGAGAACACCGTTTACCATTCCGAGACCTGCGCGCAGGATCGGAACGATGGCTAACTTCTTGCCTGCAAGCATCGGGGTCATACATGTCTCGATCGGAGTCTCGACCTCAACGTCCTCCAGCGGGAGATCGCGGAGTGCCTCATATCCCATCAGAGTTGCGATCTCCTCAACAAGAGTACGGAACTCATTTGTTCCTGTGGTCTTCTTTCTTAACATGGAGATCTTGTGCTGAACCAGCGGGTGATCGATATACGTTACATTTTCCATTATTAGATACCAGCCTTTCTGTGGTCCGCCAAAGCCTGTAGACCGATCGGCGGATCATGTTTTTTCCTTCCCTTTATCATACCAAAATGCAGGATAGAAATCAACCGGATCGTTTCTCGGATGCGTCTATTGTTATTTTGTTTCCGGAGAATATTTTACCAGGGCATAATCACCAGCCGCATGGCTCACCGGAACGATCAGGTAGATATCTCCGTCCTTTTCGTAGGAAAACGCCTGCGGGAAAGTCCCGTCCTTTACGGAAGTAAAGTCACATTCTGCAAATACTGTCTGCCAGAGTTCTTTTCCGCTGGACTTGATGGAATCCTTTACCTTAGCTGCTGTGTCCGCCGGTTCTACCACCACAACGTCATCGGAAGAAAGGTATTCCGCGATGGAATCCGCATCTGCATACGCAGTCAGACCGATCGGTGATCCTGTATTTAAGTTCACAGAGACGGCATAGCGCACATTTGAAGGATGGGCTGTTTCTGCAACGTTTACCATTCCGTGGAATGTAAATACCGCCTTGT
>ERZ1026901.53-NODE-53-length-99773-cov-8.893660_pt1 | contig 99773 bp, 64 predicted proteins | sample MGYA00380179_ERZ1026901 | MGnify/ENA primary metagenome ERZ1026901 (study PRJEB33269, sample SAMEA4719815) | human gut metagenome | biome: human-associated habitat; feature: organic feature; material: feces | place: Cameroon | collected 2013-10 ... | reverse complement strand
GAGCCTTACAGGCGCATTTGAAAAACCTCCGGCTATGCCGGAGGATATTTATTTTAATTGTGATTACGCATTACCCCTTCCTGAACGGTCGAGGCAATCAGCACGCCGTCCTGGGTATAAAACTCACCGCGCACAAAGCCGCGTGCGCTGGACGCCGAGGTGCTCTCCACGCTATACAGCAGCCATTCATTCAAATTAAACGGGCGATGGAACCACATGGAATGGTCGATGGTTGCTATCTGAATCCCTGGTTCGAGAAAACCGATGCCGTGCGGCTGTAAAGCTACCGGCAGGAAGTTAAGATCAGAAGCGTAACCGAGCAGATACTGATGAACACGCAGATCATCCGGTACGCTACCATTTGCGCGGATCCACACCTGACGATGTGGTTCTGCGACATGCCCTTTCAGTGGGTTATGAAATTCTACCGGACGGACTTCCAGCGGACGATCGCAGATGAATTTATCTTTCAGCACTGGCGGCAGCAGGTGCGCCAGCGATTGGGCGATTTGCGTTTCTGAAGGCAGGCCATCAGGTGCGGGTGCGGGTGGCATAGCTTTTTGATGTTCGAAACCCGCTTCCGGAGCCTGGAAAGAGGCTGTCATATAGAAAATCGGTTTACCGTTTTGAATAGCAGCAACCCGGCGGGCGCTGAAGCTGTTACCGTCACGCAACGTTTCGACATCATAAATAATCGGCTTCTTACTGTCGCCTGGGCGAAGAAAGTAGCTGTGAAACGAATGGACCAGCCGCTCTTCAGGGACAGTCTCTTTTGCAGCATACAAGGCCTGACCCACGACCTGGCCGCCAAACACCTGGCGTAAACCTAAATCTTCACTCTGGCCGCGAAAGAGTCCTTCCTCAATTTTTTCCAGATTTAACAATGTCAGTAAATTTTTTAGCGCCTGACTCATATAACTCTCCAGTAACAAAGCTGCCGCAGCAAGCCAAAGTGAGTTGAGTATAACGCAAATTTGCCACTGGTCCGATGGGTGCAATAGTCTGAATTACTAGCCAATTACAGGCAGAAATGCGTGATGTGTGCCACACTTGTTGACGTTACTATTTTGTTAACCACTCTTCCGGCGAGGAAAGTTAGCCCGCTGGTGCATTGATAATAAGGAGAAGTGAATGAAACTCGTGCACATGGCCAGTGGTTTAGCGGTTGCGATTGCGTTGGCGGCTTGCGCAGATAAAAGCGCGGATATTCAGACGCCAGCACCGGCTGCAAATACGTCTATTTCAGCAAAACAGCAACCTGCTATCCAGCAACCGAATGTTTCCGGTACCGTCTGGATCCGTCAGAAAGTCGCACTGCCGCCTGATGCCGTGCTGACCGTGACACTTTCTGACGCATCATTAGCCGATGCACCGTCAAAAGTGCTGGCTCAAAAAGCGGTGCGTACTGAAGGTAAACAGTCACCATTCAGCTTTGTTCTGCCATTTAACCCGGCAGATGTTCAGCCGAACGCGCGTATTCTGTTGAGTGCGGCGATTACCGTGAATGACAAACTGGTATTTATTACCGATACCGTTCAGCCGGTGATCAACCAGGGCGGAACTAAAGCTGACCTGACATTGGTGCCGGTGCAGCAAACCGCCGTGCCGGTTCAGGCCAGCGGTGGCGCAACGACTACCGTACCATCAACTTCACCAACCCAGGTGAATCCGTCTTCGGCAGTTCCAGCTCCTACGCAATATTAAGCGAAGTTAACCCTCTCCGCCCGGAGAGGGTTAGTAGTTCCAGCGATAACGCTGCAAGTCGATTTGCCCTCTTCCTGACACCATCACACCTTCTGCCAGTAATGCCTGTCGCTGACGCTGTAAATCCGGTCCGGTTAGCGAAATGGTGCCGTGGCGATTAACCACCCGATGCCAGGGCAAGGTGCTGCCTTCCGGGAGACGCTTTAACACACCACCCACCTGGCGCGCGGCGCGGGGCGATCCCGCCAGTTTCGCCACATCACCGTAAGTGGTGACATAGCCTTCGGGAATAGCGGCTACGATTTGCCAGACGCGTTGGGGAAATGAATCTTCTTTTTCCATCTTTTCTTCCTGAGGTAATTTTTCAGCATAATCTGGAAAAACGCCCGAGTGAAGCCGCATTGCGCAAGAAACCAGCATCTGGCACGCAATGGGTTGCAATTAGCCGGGGCAGCAGTGATAATGCGCCTGCGCGTTGGTTCTCAACGCTCTCAATGGGGGCTCTGTTGGTTCTCCCGCAACGCTACTCTGTTTACCAGGTCAGGTCCGGAAGGAAGCAGCCAAGGCAGATGACGCGTGTGCCGGGATGTAGCTGGCAGGGCCCCCACCCATTTTTGCCTCCCCCCGTTTCGTCAAAAAATCCCAACATGGCTAAACTTTAACCACAACTGACGTCGCAAGAATTGTCTGGCTGCGCAGTACGCTTCGGAGGTATGTCTGATGAAGTATGTTGATGGTTTTGTGGTTGCCGTTCCTGCCGATAAAAAGGATGCCTATCGGGAAATGGCCGCTAAGGCCGCGCCATTGTTTAAAGAGTTTGGCGCGCTTCGTATTGTCGAATGCTGGGCCAGCGATGTACCGGATGGCAAAGTGACCGATTTTCGTATGGCGGTGAAAGCGGAAGAGAATGAAGAGGTTGTCTTTAGCTGGATTGAATACCCTTCAAAAGAGGTCCGCGACGCTGCTAATCAAAAGATGATGTCGGACCCACGGATGAAGGAGTTCGGCGAGTCCATGCCGTTTGATGGCAAGCGAATGATCTATGGCGGATTCGAGTCAATCATCGACGAATAGGTAGCGTGACGGGCTGTGCGGCGTGCCGTCAGCCCAAAAATTCACAAATGTTGCTCGGCCCAGCGTAAGAAATCCTCTTTCGGTAATGCCTTGCTATAGAGCCAGCCCTGGCCGTAGTGCACGCCATGCTGGCGTAGCCACTCTTCTTGTTTACTGGTTTCGATTCCCTCCGCTACCATTTTCAGTTTCAGTGTTTTTGCCATTTCGATGATATGTGGCGTGACATTTTTATATTCCAGCGCATCAACGAAAGATTTATCGATCTTCAGAATGTCGACATCCAGATCCTGTAAATAGCTTAAACTTGAATACCCCGTACCAAAATCATCGAGATAAATTTCATGGCCCGCCTCCCGGTAGCGAGAAATTATCGGGGCGCTGGTTTTCGGATCGGCAAACTCGCGTTCAGTGAGTTCAAGCGCGATCTGTCTGGGATTAACCTGATAGTGATTGATCATTTCACGCAGCAATTGCGGGATTTTTTCCGAGGTGAGCACGGTGGATTCAAGATTGATCGAAATATGCTGCTGCGGATGCTGACGCAGCCAGTCGCCCATATCTTCAAAGACACTTTTTATAATCAGTAGCGTCAACGGCTCAGAAAGCCCCGTTTGCTGTGCCAGCGGAATAAAACTATCTGGTGACAACCAACTACCGTCTGTCTGCGGCCAGCGCGCCAGTGCCTCAGCACCGACAATTTTGCCATTGGCTAAGGAGACAATCGGCTGATAGTGCACGCAAATATCACGATTTTCGATAGCATCCTGCAGCCGATGATGCGGTGACTGGATACGGCGCAAAATACGCAGCACAAACATCGCTGCCAGCAGGCCAATCACCAACCCGAGCGGTAACCAAATAAAGACTTGCCGATGCCAGCCTTTCTGCAACATTTTCGTTGAAGCCCAGGTGATGATCGAAATATTCATCTCCGGGAAGGGCTGGATATCGTAAATAATTCCATTATTTTCGATATGCTCACCGGGTGTTTTTTGTAGCCTGGTAATAATTCCCTGAGCAATTTCATCGCTGCTGGTTATGACAACATTATGGGCATTGCCAATAATGGCGGCATCAATTTGCCATGAGCTATAGGGAATGACATCAATAAAGGAAGCGGGGTCGATCATGACGACATAATGTGCCGTTCCTATGGCGACCATGTAACGGATAATGCCTAAATCGTTATGCGATGTTAACCAGACCCGATAACCATCTTTCGAAATTTTACCTGGCTCGGGGAAGGCATCGGGTGGGCTTTCATGCTCCAGAGACGAACACTGGGGAACGTTGTTATCGATATAGACCACTTCCTGAATATAGCGATAACTGTAAGATACCCGACGCATTTTCATGAGATGGGCTGCGCTACAGGCCGCACCTTGCCACCTTTCCAGCTCCTGCAGAGCATCTTTCCCTTGTATCGCCACCTTATTGGCCCGAATAGCGACGCGGGAGGAATAAGTATTCAGCTCTTCAATAAACGATGTTTGTACTTGCTGATGGGCCAGCCAGATGCTTAAGCCGACAGGCAGTAATACTGAAAGAATCAGTACTCCCGAAATCAGGCTGACCAGATGTCGTGTTCTCACCAGCATATCCTTATTAACACAGTGTAGGGAAAGTATATCTGATTGTGGAAAAAGGCAGGCAGGAGATAAGGAGGTAGAGCTGGTATTTCATGAAGCGATGGGTGGAAACGATCGTTGTCATTTGACCAGGCGTAGAGCTTTACGCCTGGTATGTAACCCTAACTTAAGATGTTGATTCGGCGCGAGCGAGGGTAAAAATATCGTAAAAAGACAGTTCACCTTTACGGACGATCATTTTTTGCAGTTGTTCTTTATGAACATCCGCGACACGCGGAGAGTTCAGGATGGCTTCAACCAGCGCGGCAGGTACAAAGCGCGTGTTGTACCATTCGCCGTTATAGCAAACGCGGAAATCCAGCACGTCGATATCTTCATAGCGGTAGCGTGGGTAGACATCGAAAAAGAAGAAACCATTAAGCAGGATAAATAATACAACCAGTAGCCAGACAGAGCCTGACAGCGTTTCGGACTGCAACATCACCGCCAGGGTGGCAAAAAAAGCAACGTACATACCGATAAACAGCCCCGGATGTTTACGGATAAAACTGATACTAAAGCGGGGTTTGTTGTCGCGTTTTTCGCGGGTATTCAGAGACTCAATCGTTTCGGTCAGCAGGCGTTGTATTTCGGTCATCGTTTGCCTTCGTGGTATCTGCAACTTTCCAGGGAACACCCTATTTTAACGTGGGAATAGTAGAGGGAAAGTAACAGATTTGCCACGATTTTGCATAACAGTTGCGAAAAACAGGTTACAATTTTTTAATGATTCTGGCTGGATTACCGCCCACGACAACATTGTCCGGGACATCTTTTGTGACAACTGCACCTGAGGCTACCACGACGTTATCACCAATGGTCACACCAGGGTTAATGACTGCGCGTCCGCCAATCCAGACGTTATTACCGATGGTGACGGGTTTCCCCAGTTCAACACCGCTATTACGTGCTACAGGGTCGATGGGATGTGTTGCTGTGTAGATATGAACACCTGGCGCTAACATACAGTTATCACCGATGCGAATAGGGCAGACATCAAGCATCACGCAATCGAAGTTGGCGAAAAAATTATTGCCGAGAAAAATGTTATAGCCATAGTCACAGCGAAACGTTGGCTCAATATAAGCCTCTGTCACCTGACCGAATAAATCAGCGAGAATTTGCTGGCGTAATGTGTGCTCTTCCGCCAGGGAATGATTGTATCGGTGAATAAGCTGACGAGCGCGCAGGCGATCGCGAGATAACGTCTCATCTGCCGAGCGATACAACTCACCAGCAATCATCTTTTCTTTTTCTGTGCTCATTACTGACCTCCGGTTGCTGAAAATGCGGCAACACAGTAAGACGAAAAGTCAGTGAAGAGAACGTTCCCATTACGTCTGTGTGATGAAGATCACATAGGGTGCGCCTTCATGGCGATAAAGTATAAAATTCTTAATAAACAGCTGGTTATAGCTCCGAAAGCCAATTATTTATTAGCGAATAAATTTCCATACTGAGGAAGGGATCTTGTCGTACAGTTTATTCATAGTCAATTCGGCGAGGCGGTGATCTGCGGCTGAGTAAAATACCGCCAGTTCATTATCTGATAATTCGTATTTATTTTTCTCGATAACACGCTCCAGCGTGTCAATTGTCTGGCAACGACGCAAACGCATTAAATAATCGGTTTTCGTTAAAGGTTTTTCGGACATACTTCTACCCATGGTTGTAATAATTCTAACAAGATAAACTCGCAGGATTCTCTTTCGTCGCATTGACAAAACAACGGAATAGTCGATTACCTGACTTCCGCCATTTTTGAAGATCCTGCATATTAATACCATAACTACTGAACAACATAAAGGTGTCATCCAGATATTCGTCGATCTGCTCAATGAGCTTATTGTCTTCATTATACTTAATTTTGTAATTAAGTGCGAAGGTCGCAATATGCTCAATCAGTTCATTCAACTGGAGGTTGATCGCCGAGGTTGGGTCGTTAACCCAGCCATGGTTGCTTTCTTCAAGGTTTGCAAGGCAATCATGATACAGGGTTTCACAGAGAAACTTAAGCTGTGCGATATCATGTCTTTTGGGTGAGTATTCATCCATAACGCGTCCCCTTCTTAGCGGTTGAACTAACGGACACCTTTCGGGATGGAAAAAACTTACTGACCTGGACTTGCCCTCTCGTTTGTTAGCTTAACTATAAGCCACTCTTTGCAGGTTTTCATCGCATTATTACGAAAAATTACAAATAGGAAGGAAGCGGGATAGGACTCACTTTTTCATACTAGCACCAACCCGCTGCAGGTAAAAGCAGTTTGCTCGAACTGTTCATAACATTTCAGGATTATCGCCAGATGAAATTGGTCACACTAATACCAGGAATGCTCTGAATATGTCGTAATAACCGATGAATGAATAAAGAATTACCGCAAATAATTAAGAAAAGCCTCTAAATGATTATGGATTATTAAATCTATTAGCCCTGCTTAATATAAATTAACTAACAATCAGTATTTTTTATGAATTTTATGCGAAGTTAATACTGGTTTTCATATGAGATTCTGAGTTGATTGTTCAGTTCCCCATTCAACTCGTAGGTTATGCATCTAAAAAAGGCCGCTTGCGCGGCCTTAGTGATTACACGTTGTATCAATGATGATCGACAGTATGGCTGTGCTCGATATCTTCATTCTTGCGGCTAAAGCGGCGGCGAACCACCACAAAGAATACCGGAACGAAGAAGATTGCCAGTACCGTTGCGGTCACCATCCCGCCCATTACACCGGTACCTACTGCGTTCTGCGCGCCGGAACCAGCACCAGTACTGATAACCAGCGGCATAACGCCGAGGATAAACGCCAACGAGGTCATCAGGATCGGACGTAAACGCATCCGCACCGCATCAAGCGTCGCTTCAATCAGACCTTTACCTTCTTTATCCATCAAGTCTTTGGCGAATTCGACGATAAGTATCGCGTTCTTCGCCGACAACCCAATGGTTGTGAGCAGGCCTACCTGGAAGTACACGTCATTGGTCAGGCCACGGAAGGTGGCTGCCAGCAAGGCACCGATAACCCCCAGCGGAACGACCAGCATAACGGAGAACGGAATCGACCAGCTCTCGTACAGCGCCGCCAGACACAGGAACACGACAATCAACGAAATCGCGTACAGTGAAGGTGCCTGGTTGCCGGAGAGACGTTCCTGATAGGACATCCCCGTCCAGTCATAGCCAACACCGGTAGGCAGTTTACTCGCCAGTTGTTCCATCAGCTCCATTGCTTCACCGGTACTTTTACCCGGTGCTGCCTGGCCTAAGATTTCCATGGATGGCAGGCCGTTGTAACGTTCCAGACGCGGCGAACCGTACTCCCAACGAGAAGAGGAGAACGCCGAGAACGGCACCATCTGACCATCAGCAGCACGAACATACCAGTCGCCGATATCATCCGGCAGCATACGGTATTTCGCTTCTGACATGACGTAAACTTTCTTCACACGACCGCGGTCGATAAAGTCGTTCACATAGCTACCGCCCCATGCAGCGCCCAGAGTGGTGTTAATGTCGTTGATAGAAACACCCAGCGCCTGCGCTTTTTCCTGGTCGATATCAATCTTAAACTGCGGGGTATCTTCCAGACCGTTTGGACGTACGCTGGTCAACATATCAGGGTGCTTCGCTGCTTCTGCAAGCAGTTGGTTACGTGCCTGAGTCAGTTTTTCGTGACCAAGGCCCGCCTGGTCAATCAGCTCAAAGTCGAAGCCGGTTGCCGTACCCAGTTCCACAATCGCAGGCAGGTTAAAGGCGAAGACCATCGCATCTTTGATTTGCGAGAAAGCGCGTGTTGCACGCATGGTAATCGCTTCAACTTTGTTTTCTTCGCCCGGGCGATCGGCCCAATCCTTCAAGGAAACGAACGCAATACCGGTATTCTGACCACGTCCCGCAAAGCCGAAGCCGTTAACGGCGAACACCGACTCAACGTTGTTCTTCTCTTTGGTCAGATAGTAATTCGTTACCTCATTGAGCACTTTCTGCGTACGTTCCTGCGTTGCACCTGCTGGCAGCTGAACCATGGTCATAAATACGCCCTGGTCTTCATCCGGCAAGAAGGAGCTTGGCAGACGCACGAACAGATAGGCCATGCCGACCACGATGATCAGATACAGCACCAGGTAACGCCCCGTACTGCGCAGAATACCGCCTACGCTGTCGGTGTAGTGGTGCGTGCTCTTCTCGAACATGCGGTTAAACCAGCCGAAGAAGCCTTTTTTGCCTTCCCCATGATCGCCTTTGGCAATTGGTTTCAGCATGGTGGCACAAAGAGCCGGAGTCAGGATCAACGCCACCAGTACCGACAGCGCCATTGCTGAAACAATGGTAATGGAGAACTGACGATAGATTGCCCCGGTAGAACCGCCAAAGAAGGCCATCGGTACGAACACCGCCGACAGCACCATCGCGATACCGACCAGAGCGCCCTGAATCTGCCCCATCGACTTACGGGTGGCTTCTTTTGGCGGCAAACCTTCTTCCGCCATCACACGCTCAACGTTTTCTACCACAACGATGGCGTCATCCACCAACAGGCCGATGGCGAGCACCATCCCGAACATTGTTAGCGTGTTTATCGAGAAGCCAAAGGCGGCAAGGACGGCAAAGGTCCCAAGCAATACCACCGGTACGGCAATGGTCGGAATCAACGTCGCGCGGAAGTTCTGCAAGAACAGATACATAACCAGGAAAACGAGGATGATCGCTTCGACCAGCGTTTTAACCACTTCGTGAATAGAGATTTTCACGAACGGCGTGGTGTCGTACGGGTAAACAATTTTCAGACCTGACGGGAAGAACGGTTCCATCTTCGCCAGTTCAGCACGGATTGCCGCAGCGGTATCCAGCGCGTTCGCGCCGGTTGCCAGCTTGATCCCCAGACCGGAAGCCGGTTGGCCGTTAAACTCTGCGATGATGTCGTAGTTCTCACCACCCAGCTCAATTTTCGCCACATCACGCAGCAGCACGCGGGAACCATCCTGATTCACTTTCAGCAGGATTTTGCCGAACTCTTCAGTAGAGGTCAGACGCGTCTGAGCAATAATAGAGGCGTTAAGCTGTTGGCCTTTCACCGGCGGCGTACCACCGAGCTGACCCGCCGCAACCTGGGCGTTCTGCGCTTTGATAGCGGTAATGACATCAACCGGCGTTAGCTGGTATTTGTTCAGTTCATTCGGGTTCATCCAGATACGCATCGCGTACTGAGAACCGAACAGCTGAACGTCACCCACGCCCGACGTACGGCTGATGGCGTCTTTCATATTCGCCGCCACGTAGTCGGAGATATCCTCCTGCGTCATGGTGCCATCGGTGTTGATAACGCCGACAACCATCAGGAAGCTACTGGACGATTTCTCAACGCTCACCCCTTGCTGCTGTACTTCTTGCGGCAGCAACGGCATTGCCAGCTGCAGTTTGTTCTGCACCTGAACCTGCGCGATATCCGCATCAGTACCAGACTCAAAGGTCAGGGTGATCTGCACGGTACCCGTGGAGTCACTGTTAGAGGACATGTACATCAGGTTATCGATACCATTCATATTCTGTTCGATAACCTGCGTCACCGTGTCCTGCACTGTTTTCGCATCAGCGCCGGGGTAGGAGGCGGAGATCGTTACTGCCGGCGGAGCAATCGTAGGATATTGCGCCACCGGCAGTTTGAGGATCGCCAGCCCCCCTGCCAACATGATGATGATGGCGATCACCCACGCAAAAATCGGGCGATCGATAAAGAAATTAGGCATGTCTTAACGGCTCCTGTTTAAGTTAAGACTTGGACTGTTCAGGCTGAGTACCGCTTGCGGCTTGCTGGTTATTATCAGCGGTAACTTCTTGTGCTTTTACCTGGACACCAGGACGCACTTTCTGCAGCCCACTTATTACTACGCGATCGCCTGCTTTCAGACCTTCTGTCACCAGCCACTTATCGCCAATAGCCTGGCTTGCAACGATCGGACGGGTTTCCACTTTGTCATCCGCGCCAACCACCAGTACGGTAGCATCGCCACGCGGCGTACGGGTTACACCCTGTTGCGGGACTAAAATGGCGTTTGGATTAAGCCCTTCTTCCAGACGTGCGCGCACGAACATACCCGGCAGCAGAGTGTGATCCGGGTTCGGGAAGATAGCGCGTAGGGTGATAGACCCGGTGGTCTGATCGACAGTAACGTCAGAGAACTCCAGCGTACCGTCCTGTGGGAACTTAATGCCGTCACTGGTGATCAGCGACACTTTGGCTTTGCCGTTCTCTTGTTTCAGCGTGCCATTTGCCAGTTCCTGTTTCAGGCGCAGGAAATCGTTGCTGGACTGAGTCACATCAACGTAGATCGGATCAAGTTGCTGCACGGTTGCCAGCGCAGTCGCCTGACCGTTTTGCACCAGGGCACCTTCCGTCACGTTTGACTTACCAATGCGGCCGCTAATTGGAGAGGTGACTTTGGTGTAAGCCAGATTGATACGCGCAGTTTCAACGGCAGCTTTCGCCGCAGTTACCGCGGCATTCGCCTGTTGCGCATCAGCCAGAGCCTGATCGTACTCTTGCTTACTGATGTACTGCGTACCCAGCAGTTTCTGATAACGATTCACCGTCAATTGCGCGATATTGGCTGCAGCCTGGGCTTTCGCTAAATCGCCTTTCGCACTGTCGTATGTCGCCTGATAGGTCGCAGGATCAATCTGATAGAGAGAGACACCTGCTTCGATGTCGCTACCTTCTTTGAAATTACGCTTCAGGATAATCCCGCTAACTTGAGGACGAACTTCTGCGATCCGGTAGGCACTGGTGCGACCCGGAAGCTCGGTTGTGATCTGCAGAGGTTCAGTTTTGACTGTAACTACGCCAACGGCGGGCATCTGCTGGCCACCTTGTTGGGCCTGTTTGTCGTCACATCCTGTTAGGGCTAAGCTGCCTGAGAGCATCAGAACGACCGCCAGAGGCGTAAACCCTCTGTTTTTGTTCATATGTAAACCTCGAGTGTCCGATTTCAAATTGGTCAATGGTCAAAAGTTAATAAACCCATTGCTGCGTTTATATTATCGTCGTGCTATGGTACATACATTCATAAATGTATGTAAATCTAACGCCTGTAAATTCACGAACATATGGCACGAAAAACCAAACAAGAAGCGCAGGAAACGCGCCAACACATCCTCGATGTGGCTCTACGTCTTTTCTCACAGCAGGGGGTATCATCCACCTCGCTGGGTGAGATTGCAAAAGCAGCTGGCGTTACGCGCGGTGCAATCTACTGGCATTTTAAAGACAAGTCGGATTTGTTCAGTGAGATCTGGGAACTGTCAGAATCCAATATTGGTGAACTAGAGCTTGAGTATCAGGCAAAATTCCCTGGCGATCCACTCTCAGTATTAAGAGAGATATTAATTCATGTTCTTGAATCCACGGTGACAGAAGAACGGCGTCGATTATTGATGGAGATTATATTCCACAAATGCGAATTTGTCGGAGAAATGGCTGTTGTGCAACAGGCACAACGTAATCTCTGTCTGGAAAGTTATGACCGTATAGAACAAACGTTAAAACATTGTATTGAAGCGAAAATGTTGCCTGCGGATTTAATGACGCGTCGCGCAGCAATTATTATGCGCGGCTATATTTCCGGCCTGATGGAAAACTGGCTCTTTGCCCCGCAAACTTTTGATCTTAAAAAAGAAGCCCGCGATTACGTCGCCATCTTACTGGAGATGTATCTCCTGTGCCCCACGCTTCGTAATCCTGCCACTAACGAATAACCCTGAATCTGACTCCAGGATTTTTCCTGGACATTTTCGTCGTTGCTATTCTGGTTCACTGCGTCGTGATATTCTTGCGGTTTGACTTTTTCAGGTCGTTCTTCAGGTTCAGAAACCTTCATTCATCATGACTATGTTCCAGTATTACAAACGATCACGGCATTTTGTTTTTTCAGCATTTATTGCTTTTGTTTTTGTCTTGTTATGCCAGAACACGGCGTTTGCGCGGGCGCCATCGAATGGTGATCTGCCAACAAAAGCGGACCTGCAGGCACAACTTGACTCACTGAATAAACAAAAAGATCTTTCTGCTCAGGACAAACTGGTGCAGCAGGATCTGACAGATACATTAGCCACCCTCGATAAAATCGATCGCATAAAAGAAGAGACAGTTCAGCTACGGCAAAAAGTCGCTGAAGCGCCGGAAAAAATGCGTCAGGCGACCGCGGCGTTAACAGCACTTAGCGATGTCGATAACGACGAAGAAACGCGCAAAATTCTGAGCACGCTTTCGTTGCGCCAGCTGGAAACTCGCGTTGCCCAGGCGCTGGACGATTTGCAAAACGCACAAAACGATCTGGCGTCTTATAACAGCCAGCTGGTTTCGTTACAGACGCAGCCCGAACGCGTGCAAAATGCGATGTATAACGCTTCGCAGCAGCTGCAACAAATTCGCAGCCGCCTGGATGGCACTGATGTTGGCGATACTGCCTTACGTCCCAGCCAGAAAGTGTTGATGCAGGCCCAGCAGGTTTTGCTGAATGCTGAGATTGACCAGCAGCGAAAAAGCCTGGAAGGGAACACCGTCTTACAGGATACCTTGCAAAAGCAGCGTGATTACGTGACGGCGAACAGTGCTCGTCTGGAACACCAGTTGCAACTGTTGCAAGAAGCGGTAAACAGTAAGCGCCTGACCTTAACCGAAAAAACGGCGCAGGAAGCCGTCTCCCCGGATGAAGCTGCACGTATTCAGGCTAATCCTCTGGTGAAACAGGAACTGGAAATTAACCAGCAGTTGAGTCAGCGTCTGATTACCGCGACTGAAAACGGTAATCAGCTAATGCAGCAAAACATTAAAGTCAAAAACTGGCTTGAGCGGGCGCTGCAATCGGAACGAAATATTAAGGAGCAGATTGCCGTCCTGAAGGGCAGTCTGCTGTTGTCTCGTATCCTTTACCAGCAACAACAAACGCTGCCCTCGGCGGATGAACTGGAAAACATGACCAACCGCATCGCGGATTTGCGTCTCGAACAGTTTGAAGTTAACCAGCAGCGTGATGCACTCTTCCAGAGCGATGCGTTCGTCAACAAACTGGAAGAAGGTCACACCAACGAAGTCAACAGCGAAGTTCACGATGCGTTATTGCAAGTAGTTGATATGCGTCGCGAATTGCTGGATCAGCTTAACAAACAGTTGGGTAACCAGCTGATGATGGCCATTAACCTGCAAATCAACCAGCAGCAGTTAATGAGCGTGTCGAAAAACCTGAAATCGATCCTGACTCAGCAAATCTTTTGGGTGAACAGTAACCGTCCAATGGACTGGGACTGGATCAAAGCGTTCCCACAAACGCTGAAAGATGAATTTAAGTCGATGAAGATCACGGTAAACTGGGAAAAAGCCTGGCCTGCCGTCTTTATCGCTTTCCTCGCTGGTTTGCCACTGCTATTAATTGCCGGGCTGATCCACTGGCGTCTGGGCTGGCTGAAAGCGTATCAACAAAAACTGGCTTCCGCTGTGGGTTCCCTGCGTAACGACAGCCAGCTCAACACACCAAAAGCGATCCTTATCGACCTGATCCGTGCGCTGCCGGTGTGCCTGATTATTCTCGCGGTTGGCCTGATTCTGTTGACCATGCAGCTCAACATCAGCGAACTGCTATGGTCGTTCAGTAAAAAACTGGCGATTTTCTGGCTGGTGTTTGGCCTGTGCTGGAAGGTACTGGAGAAAAACGGTGTTGCCGTGCGTCACTTCGGCATGCCGGAACAGCAGACCAGCCACTGGCGTCGGCAAATTGTCCGCATCAGTCTCGCGTTGCTGCCTATCCATTTCTGGTCTGTGGTGGCAGAACTTTCCCCGCTGCATCTGATGGATGATGTGCTGGGGCAGGCGATGATTTTCTTCAACCTGCTGCTGATTGCCTTCCTGGTATGGCCAATGTGCCGCGAAAGCTGGCGTGATAAAGAGTCGCACACCATGCGACTTGTCACCATTACCATACTGTCGATAATCCCGATTGCGTTGATGGTGCTGACCGCCACGGGTTATTTCTACACCACACTGCGCCTCTCCGGACGTTGGATTGAAACCGTGTATCTGGTGATTATCTGGAACCTGCTGTACCAGACGGTATTGCGCGGCTTAAGCGTAGCGGCGCGGCGTATCGCCTGGCGTCGTGCGCTAGCGCGTCGACAGAATCTGGTGAAAGAGGGCGCAGAAGGTGCCGAACCGCCGGAAGAACCAACCATTGCACTGGAGCAGGTTAACCAACAGACGCTGCGTATTACTATGTTGCTGATGTTTGCGCTGTTCGGTGTCATGTTCTGGGCAATTTGGTCAGATTTGATCACCGTGTTCAGCTATCTCGACAGCATCACGCTCTGGCATTACAACGGCACTGAAGCTGGCGCTGCGGTGGTGAAAAACGTCACCATGGGCAGTCTGTTGTTTGCGATTATCGCCTCAATGGTAGCCTGGGCGTTGATTCGCAACCTGCCTGGTTTGCTGGAAGTGTTGGTGCTCTCGCGCCTGAATATGCGCCAGGGCGCGTCGTATGCCATTACTACCATCCTTAACTACATCATTATTGCCGTTGGTGCGATGACGGTGTTCGGATCGCTGGGCGTCTCGTGGGATAAACTCCAGTGGCTGGCGGCAGCATTATCCGTAGGTCTTGGTTTTGGTTTACAAGAGATCTTCGGTAACTTTGTCTCCGGTTTGATCATTCTGTTCGAACGTCCGGTACGCATTGGCGATACGGTAACCATTGGTAGCTTCTCGGGGACGGTAAGTAAGATTCGTATTCGTGCGACAACGATTACCGATTTCGATCGCAAAGAAGTGATCATCCCGAACAAAGCGTTTGTTACCGAGCGTCTGATCAACTGGTCGTTGACTGACACTACTACGCGTCTGGTGATCCGTCTCGGTGTGGCCTATGGCTCCGATCTGGAAAAAGTGCGTAAAGTGTTACTGAAGGCGGCGACTGAGCACCCAAGGGTGATGCACGAACCAATGCCGGAAGTCTTCTTTACGGCGTTTGGTGCCAGCACGTTGGATCATGAGCTGCGTCTGTATGTGCGTGAACTGCGTGACCGTAGCCGTACTGTCGATGAGCTGAACCGTACTATCGATCAGCTGTGCCGTGAAAACGACATCAACATTGCCTTTAACCAGCTTGAAGTGCATCTGCACAACGAGAAGGGCGATGAGGTGACGGAAGTAAAACGCGACTACAAAGGCGACGATCCGACACCAGCGGTAGGGTAATAACCAAAGGGGGCGACATTTAGTTGCCCCGAGATTACTGACAAAGTGCGCGTTGTTCATGCCGGATGCGGCGTGACCGCCTTATCCGGCCTACGAAACCGCAAGAATTCAATATATTGCAGGAGCGGTGTAGGCCTGATAAGCGTAGCGCATCAGGCAGTTTTGCGTTTACCCGCAATCTTAGGGGACATTTAGCGGCCCCATTTATTTCTCACTTTTCCGCCTCATCATCGCGCGTTAATTTCTTTTCATAATCGCGTTTTACAATATCCAGCGCGCGCAGTACGGTGCGGGCTGGGATCTGATTTTCTTCCAGCAGCACAATCAAATCGACGGCCAGTTTGACATCGTCAGGGGCATTTTCCAGTGACATACTCTCTCCATTGCTAGCGAGTTAAACGCGCTATCCTGTTTTCGATTTTTTCCAGCGCATGACGGCAGCGTGCCAGGCGTGCTTCATAGGCTTCTACTTCACGATGCAGCGTTTGCTGTTCCACGAGATCGGTCACCCGCGCCAGGCGGGCTTTACGTTCGGCAACCATCTCACGAAGTCGCCGCTCAAAATCCTGATGCTGAATACGTTTACGCTGCCAGCGGGCAATTTTCGGTGGCGCACTGTCCCACTCGCGCAATGACCAGGCGGAGGCTTCACGCGCGATGGCTTCCAGTTGTGCAGCCAGATGTTCCGCCAGCCAGGCCACTTGCGGCATCTGTTGCTGCTCAACCGCATGACGAAGCGCAGCCAGATTATCGCCCGCCTCATCGAGACAAGCCTGTAGTGTTGTCGCACGGGTCTGAAAAAGGTGCCTGTCAAAACGGGCACTTAGCGTGGCAAATTGCGCTACCGGGGCACAACGCTGACGCAGCGTGGCGAGCTGTCCTTCCAGTTTTTCCAGCAGCAGGGCGGTTTTCACGATAAGACCTCAATGAAAATGATAATTGTTATGCTAAAGTAGCCACTCTGTAAGCTGACAACACTCAATATGCAACGAATCATTTTAATCATCATTGGCTGGCTGGCGGTAGTGCTGGGTACGCTGGGCGTGGTATTACCGGTATTACCGACGACGCCGTTTATCCTGCTGGCGGCCTGGTGCTTTGCCCGTTCTTCCCCGCGCTTTCACGCCTGGTTGCTCTACCGCTCATGGTTTGGCAGCTATCTACGTTTCTGGCAGAAACATCATGCGATGCCGCGCGGCGTCAAACCGCGGGCGATTTTGCTTATTTTACTCACGTTTGCCATTTCTCTGTGGTTCGTCCAGATGCCATGGGGGCGCATCATGTTGCTGGTAATTCTCGCCTGTTTGCTTTTTTATATGTGGCGAATTCCGGTGATTGATGAAAAGCAAGAAAAGCACTGAAGCACAACAATCGCTGTTGCAATTATCGCCCACAGCCAGTACATTCTGGCGTTTTCGAGCACAGGCGCAGGCGGTCAAAGGTTAAACAACTGTTACTTTTGACTCGTTTAAAACGCGCCGTGAGTACCACCGTAACAAGCAGGCATACACTTATGACCGCGACTGCACAGCAGCTTGAGTATCTCAAAAATAGCATCAAAAGCATTCAGGACTACCCAAAACCCGGCATTCTTTTCCGCGATGTCACCAGCTTACTGGAAGACCCGAAAGCTTACGCTCTCAGCATCGATTTACTGGTTGAGCGTTACAAAAATGCGGGCATTACCAAAGTTGTCGGCACCGAAGCGCGTGGCTTCTTGTTTGGCGCTCCGGTAGCTCTGGGTCTGGGCGTTGGCTTTGTACCGGTCCGTAAACCGGGCAAACTGCCGCGTGAAACCATCAGTGAAACTTACGACCTGGAATACGGCACCGATCAGCTGGAAATCCACGTTGATGCCATCAAACCGGGCGACAAAGTTCTGGTGGTGGACGATCTGCTGGCAACCGGCGGCACTATCGAAGCGACCGTTAAACTGATCCGTCGTCTGGGTGGTGAAGTGGCTGATGCTGCGTTCATTATCAACCTGTTCGATCTCGGCGGCGAACAGCGTCTGGAAAAACAGGGCATTACCAGCTACAGCCTTGTCCCGTTCCCGGGCCATTAATTATTGCCAGTCTTGTGCTGCCCACGCTACGGACAGCACAAGATGTGCATTCAGCCTCGCCGTTCTGACGGGGCTGTGTTAGCATTACCCCTTCGTGAATCCACCTTCCAGCGTTTCAGAGCCTGCCAATGAGTTATCAGGTCTTAGCCCGAAAATGGCGCCCACAAACCTTTGCTGACGTCGTCGGCCAGGAACATGTGCTGACCGCACTGGCGAACGGCTTGTCGTTAGGGCGTATTCATCATGCTTATCTTTTTTCCGGCACCCGTGGCGTCGGAAAAACCTCTATCGCCCGACTGCTGGCGAAGGGGCTAAACTGCGAAACCGGCATTACCGCGACGCCGTGCGGCGTGTGCGATAACTGTCGTGAAATTGAGCAGGGGCGCTTTGTCGATCTGATTGAAATCGACGCCGCCTCGCGCACCAAAGTCGAAGATACCCGCGACCTGCTGGATAACGTCCAGTACGCGCCAGCGCGTGGTCGTTTTAAAGTTTATCTGATCGACGAAGTGCATATGCTGTCGCGCCACAGCTTTAACGCACTGTTAAAAACCCTTGAAGAACCGCCGGAGCACGTCAAGTTTCTGCTGGCGACGACCGATCCGCAGAAATTGCCGGTGACGATTTTGTCACGCTGCCTGCAATTTCATCTCAAGGCGCTGGATGTCGAGCAAATTCGCCATCAGCTTGAGCACATCCTCAACGAAGAACATATCGCTCACGAGCCGCGGGCGCTGCAACTGCTGGCGCGCGCCGCTGAAGGCAGCTTGCGAGATGCCCTAAGTTTAACCGACCAGGCAATTGCCAGCGGTGACGGCCAGGTTTCAACCCAGGCGGTCAGTGCGATGCTGGGTACGCTTGACGACGATCAGGCGCTGTCGCTGGTTGAAGCGATGGTTGAAGCCAACGGCGAGCGTGTAATGTCGCTGATTAATGAAGCCGCCGCTCGTGGTATTGAGTGGGAAGCGTTGCTGGTAGAAATGCTCGGCCTGTTGCACCGCATTGCAATGGTGCAACTTTCCCCTGCTGCGCTGGGCAACGACATGGCCGCCATCGAGCTGCGGATGCGTGAACTGGCGCGCACCATACCGCCGACGGATATTCAGCTTTACTATCAAACGCTGTTGATTGGTCGCAAAGAATTACCGTATGCGCCGGACCGCCGCATGGGCGTTGAGATGACACTGTTGCGCGCACTGGCGTTTCATCCGCGTATGCCGCTGCCTGAGCCAGAAGTGCCACGCCAGTCTTTTGCGCCCGTCGCGCCAACGGCAGTAATGACGCCAACCCAGGTGCCGCCGCAACCGCAATCAGCACCGCAGCAGGCACCGACTGTACCGCTCTCAGAAACCACCAGCCAGGTGCTGGCAGCGCGCCAACAACTGCAGCGCGCACAGGGAGCAACCAAAGCAAAAAAGAGTGAACCGGCAGCCGCTACCCGCGCGCGGCCGGTGAATAACGCTGCGCTGGAAAGACTGGCTTCGGTCACCGATCGCGTTCAGGCGCGTCCGGGGCCATCGGCGCTGGAAAAAGCACCAGCCAAAAAAGAAGCGTATCGCTGGAAGGCTACCACTCCAGTGATGCAGCAAAAAGAGGTGGTCGCCACGCCGAAGGCGCTGAAAAAAGCGCTGGAACATGAAAAAACGCCGGAACTGGCGGCAAAGCTGGCGGCAGAAGCCATTGACCGCGATCCTTGGGCGGCACAGGTGAGCCAACTTTCGCTACCAAAACTGGTCGAACAGGTGGCGTTAAATGCTTGGAAAGAGGAGAGCGACAACGCAGTATGTCTGCATTTGCGCTCCTCTCAGCGGCATTTAAACAACCGCGGTGCACAGCAAAAACTGGCTGAAGCGTTGAGCACGTTAAAAGGTTCAACGGTTGAACTGACTATCGTTGAAGATGATAATCCCGCGGTGCGCACGCCGCTGGAATGGCGTCAGGCGATATACGAAGAAAAACTTGCGCAGGCGCGCGAGTCCATTATTGCGGATAATAATATTCAGACCCTGCGTCGATTCTTCGATGCGGAGCTGGATGAAGAAAGTATCCGCCCCATTTGATCGTAAGCACAGCTTACGTTCGTCATCCTTAACGTGATTGAGAGAGAAACCTATGTTTGGTAAAGGCGGTCTGGGTAACCTGATGAAGCAAGCCCAGCAGATGCAAGAAAAAATGCAGAAAATGCAGGAAGAGATCGCGCAGCTGGAAGTGACCGGCGAATCTGGCGCAGGTCTGGTAAAAGTGACCATCAACGGTGCACACAACTGCCGTCGCGTAGAGATCGACCCGAGCCTGCTGGAAGACGACAAAGAGATGCTGGAAGATCTGGTGGCTGCAGCATTCAACGACGCAGCACGTCGTATCGAAGAAACGCAGAAAGAAAAAATGGCCTCTGTTTCCTCCGGAATGCAGCTGCCGCCTGGCTTTAAGATGCCGTTCTGATGCAAACCAGCCCGCTGTTAACACAGCTTATGGAAGCACTGCGCTGTCTGCCGGGCGTTGGCCCGAAGTCGGCGCAGCGTATGGCGTTCACGCTGCTTCAGCGCGATCGTAGCGGCGGGATGCGTCTGGCGCAGGCGCTCACCCGGGCGATGTCGGAAATCGGCCACTGCGCCGATTGCCGCACTTTCACCGAACAGGAAGTCTGTAACATCTGTTCGAATCCGCGTCGTCAGGAAAACGGTCAAATCTGCGTGGTGGAGAGTCCGGCGGACATTTATGCCATTGAGCAGACGGGGCAGTTTTCAGGTCGTTATTTTGTGTTGATGGGACATCTGTCACCGCTGGACGGCATCGGTCCGGATGATATCGGCCTTGATCGTCTGGAACAGCGTCTGGCAGAGGAAAAAATCACTGAAGTGATCCTAGCCACCAACCCCACGGTTGAAGGTGAAGCTACCGCTAACTACATTGCCGAGCTTTGCGCGCAATATGACGTGGAAGCCAGCCGAATCGCTCATGGCGTACCGGTTGGCGGCGAGCTGGAAATGGTCGATGGCACCACGCTGTCACACTCCCTTGCCGGGCGTCATAAGATTCGTTTTTAAGCAAACGAGAGCAGGATCACCTGCTCTCGCTTGAAATTATTCTCCCTTGTCCCCATCTCTCCCTCATCCTGTTTTTAACCTTAAAATGGCATTATTGAGGTAGACCTACATGAAAGGACAAGAAACTCGTGGTTTTCAGTCAGAAGTGAAACAACTTCTGCACCTGATGATCCATTCTCTCTATTCCAATAAAGAAATCTTCCTGCGTGAGCTTATCTCTAACGCCTCCGATGCGGCGGACAAGCTGCGTTTCCGCGCGCTCTCCAACCCGGACCTGTACGAAGGTGATGGCGAACTGCGCGTTCGTGTCTCTTTCGATAAAGACAAGCGCACGCTTACCATCTCCGATAACGGCGTGGGGATGACCCGCGACGAAGTGATTGACCATCTGGGGACTATCGCTAAATCCGGCACCAAATCATTCCTCGAATCCCTGGGTTCTGACCAGGCGAAAGACAGCCAACTGATCGGTCAGTTTGGTGTTGGTTTCTACTCTGCGTTTATCGTGGCCGACAAAGTGACCGTGCGTACTCGCGCGGCAGGCGAAAAACCAGAAAACGGCGTCTTCTGGGAATCGGCTGGCGAAGGTGAATATACCGTTGCCGACATCACCAAAGAAGATCGTGGTACTGAAATCACCCTGCATCTGCGTGAAGGCGAAGACGAGTTCCTCGATGACTGGCGCGTGCGTTCCATCATCAGCAAATACTCCGACCATATCGCGCTGCCGGTAGAGATCGAAAAACGCGAAGAGAAAGACGGCGAAACCGTTATCTCCTGGGAGAAAATCAACAAAGCGCAGGCGCTGTGGACTCGTAACAAGTCGGAAATCACCGATGAAGAGTACAAAGAGTTCTACAAACACATCGCTCACGACTTTAACGATCCGCTGACCTGGAGCCACAACCGTGTCGAAGGTAAGCAGGAGTACACCAGCCTGCTGTATATTCCGTCGCAGGCACCGTGGGATATGTGGAACCGCGATCATAAGCACGGCCTGAAACTGTACGTCCAGCGTGTGTTCATCATGGACGACGCAGAACAGTTCATGCCGAACTATCTGCGCTTCGTGCGTGGTCTGATTGACTCCAGCGATCTGCCGCTGAACGTTTCCCGTGAAATCCTCCAGGACAGCACCGTAACCCGCAACCTGCGCAATGCGCTGACCAAGCGTGTGCTGCAAATGCTGGAAAAACTGGCGAAAGACGACGCGGAAAAATACCAGACCTTCTGGCAACAGTTTGGCCTGGTACTGAAAGAAGGTCCGGCGGAAGATTTCGCTAACCAGGAAGCGATCGCCAAACTGCTGCGTTTTGCTTCTACCCATACCGACTCTTCTGCGCAGACCGTGTCTCTGGAAGACTACGTTTCCCGCATGAAAGAAGGGCAGGAGAAAATCTACTACATCACCGCAGACAGCTATGCGGCAGCGAAGAGCAGCCCGCACCTGGAACTGCTGCGTAAGAAAGGCATCGAAGTTCTGCTGCTTTCCGACCGCATCGATGAGTGGATGATGAACTATCTGACTGAGTTCGACGGTAAACCGTTCCAGTCTGTGTCTAAAGTTGACGAGTCGCTGGAAAAACTGGCTGACGAAGTTGATGAGAACGCGAAAGAAGCGGAGAAAGCACTGACTCCGTTCATCGACCGTGTGAAAGCCCTGCTCGGCGAGCGCGTGAAAGATGTCCGTCTGACCCACCGTCTGACCGATACGCCAGCGATCGTTTCGACCGACGCGGACGAAATGAGCACCCAGATGGCGAAACTGTTCGCTGCGGCGGGCCAGAAAGTACCAGAAGTGAAATACATCTTCGAACTGAACCCGGATCACGTACTGGTGAAACGTGCGGCAGATACTGAAGATGAAGCGAAGTTCAGCGAGTGGGTAGAATTACTGTTGGATCAGGCGCTGCTGGCAGAGCGCGGTACGCTGGAAGATCCGAACCTGTTTATTCGTCGTATGAACCAGCTGCTGGTTTCCTGATGTAATGCCGGATGACCCTCGTGTCATCCGGCATTTTTCTTTTCATCATCTGTCCTTTCCGCAAATTATCTCGCCATTAACCGTTTCAGCCTCAGGTGCCTTTCTTGAGGCAATCGCCTGATGGTGGTATCGTTTATCGCTTTTTCAAAAAATTCGACACATTTTAAGGGGATTTTCGCAATGCGTATCATTCTGCTTGGCGCTCCGGGCGCGGGGAAAGGGACTCAGGCTCAGTTCATCATGGAGAAATATGGTATTCCGCAAATCTCCACTGGCGATATGCTGCGTGCTGCGGTCAAATCTGGCTCCGAGCTGGGTAAACAAGCAAAAGACATTATGGATGCTGGCAAATTGGTTACCGACGAGCTGGTGATCGCGCTGGTTAAAGAGCGTATTGCTCAGGAAGACTGCCGTAATGGTTTCCTGTTGGATGGCTTCCCGCGTACCATTCCGCAGGCAGACGCGATGAAAGAAGCGGGCATCAACGTTGATTACGTTCTGGAATTCGACGTACCGGACGAACTGATTGTTGACCGTATCGTAGGCCGCCGCGTTCACGCGCCGTCTGGTCGTGTATATCACGTTAAATTCAATCCGCCGAAAGTAGAAGGCAAAGACGACGTTACCGGTGAAGAACTGACTACCCGTAAAGACGATCAGGAAGAAACCGTGCGTAAACGTCTGGTTGAATACCATCAGATGACTGCGCCGCTGATCGGCTACTACTCCAAAGAAGCGGAAGCGGGTAACACCAAATACGCGAAAGTTGACGGCACCAAACCGGTTGCTGAAGTTCGCGCTGATCTGGAAAAGATCCTCGGCTAATTAAGCCGCAGCAGATCTGCTTTCGGGCAGGTCTGCTCATCCTCCTCAGGCAAAACCTCTCACAGCAATTAGTTCTTCTTCTTCACTTTTCCGCTACAATTATCAACAAGTTGAATCGATAAGAGGCGGTAATGCGTCAAACTAAAACCGGTATTCTGCTGGCAAACCTGGGTACACCCGATGCCCCCACTCCTGAAGCGGTAAAACGCTACCTGAAACAATTTTTAAGCGACAGACGCGTGGTTGATACCTCACGGCTGTTGTGGTGGCCGTTGCTGCACGGCGTGATTTTGCCGCTGCGCTCGCCGCGTGTGGCGAAGTTGTATGCCTCTGTCTGGATGGAGGGCGGCTCGCCACTGATGGTTTACAGCCGCCAGCAACAGCAGGCGCTGGCACAACGTTTACCGGAGACGCCCGTAGCGCTGGGAATGAGCTACGGCTCGCCATCACTGGAAAGCGCCGTAGATGAACTCCTGGCAGAGCATGTAGATCATATTGTGGTGCTTCCGCTTTATCCGCAATACTCCTGTTCAACGGTCGGTGCGGTATGGGATGAACTGGCACGCATTCTGGCGCGCAAACGTAGCATTCCGGGGATATCGTTTATTCGTGATTACGCCGATAACCACGATTACATTAATGCACTGGCGAACAGCGTACGTGCTTCTTTTGCCAAACATGGCGAACCGGATCTGCTGCTGCTCTCTTATCATGGCATTCCCCAGCGTTATGCCGATGAAGGCGATGATTACCCGCAACGTTGTCGCACAACTACACGTGAACTGGCTTCCGCACTGGGAATGGCTCCGGAAAAAGTGATGATGACCTTTCAGTCGCGTTTTGGTCGGGAACCCTGGCTAATGCCTTATACCGATGAAACGCTGAAAATGCTCGGAGAAAAAGGCGTAGGTCATATTCAGGTGATGTGCCCGGGCTTTGCTGCAGATTGTCTGGAGACGCTGGAAGAGATTGCCGAGCAAAACCGTGAGGTCTTCCTCGGTGCGGGCGGGAAAAAATACGAATATATTCCGGCGCTTAATGCCACACCGGAACATATCGAAATGATGGCTAATCTTGTTGCCGCGTATCGCTAAAGCTGAGCGGTAAAGAACTGAGCGCCGTCGCGAAGAGCCTCGTCGGCGGCTTTCATCATCCGTGAATAATGCAAAAAGGCGTGCAGCGTGCCTGGGTAGAGTTTGAACTCACAGGGCTGCTGATGCGCCGCTAACGTCTGGTAAAGCAGACGGCTGTCATCCAGCAGCGGATCGAACTCCGCTCCGGCAATAAAACAGGGCGGAACCTCACGAGTGAGATCATTATTAAACAGGCAGTAATACGGCGACTCGCGGTCAGCGTCGTTGCTTAAATACGCCTCTTCATACATCTGTAAATCCTCTTGCGTTAAGCCATCCCAAACACCGCCCAACAGACGACGAGTCACGGAATCCCGTAATCCGTAAAGCCCATACCACAGCAAAACGCCCGCAACTTCACCGCAATCTATCTGTTTATCACGTAACCACAACGCACCGGCGAGCGCCAGCATTGCGCCTGCAGAATCACCAGCAAAACCAATGCGTGACATATTGATTTGATAATCCTCTGCCTGCTGGTGGAAGTGGCAACAGGCAGCCACAATTTCCTCTATTGCCTGCGGAAAACGTGCTTCCGGCGAAAGAGTGTAAGCAATACCAATCACTGTACATTGGGTGTAATTTGCCAGCAGTCGCATAATCCGATCGTGGGTATCAAGATTGCCGAGAATAAAACCACCACCATGCAGATAAAATAGTGTCGCCGGGCTGTGACTTTTGGGTGAGTAGAGGCGAGTCTCGACCTGACCATAAGGTGTGGGAACCATGTAAGCGCTGGTTGCCATTTCTGGAGCGCCCGCATTCCAGAATCGGCGCTCAAGTGTGTAATACTGTCGTTGCTCAGCAATCGTTCCCGTTGCGGGCCAGGGCGGTAAATCCGGCTGAAGAGTATTCACAACGGTCTTCATTTCAGCAGAAATAAGGTCCAGAACGGGTAATTTGTTTTCCGGCTTCATGCAAAAACTCCTTTCAAATTACGTCATTGTAAGGAACCACTGCCATGAAAATGCGATCCCGCCTGCTGATATTGAAACTGGCTGCGTCTCGCGCGCTCCCGTCTGATTGTGTTAACATTCGCCGCTCAGTTAACCACCCGTAAAAACAACCATGAAATTTCCCGGCAAACGTAAATCCAAACATTATTTTCCCGTAAACGCACGCGATCCGCTGCTTCAGCAATTCCAGCCAGAAAACGAAACCAGCGCTGCCTGGGTAGTGGGTATCGATCAAACGCTGGTCGATATTGAAGCGAAAGTGGATGATGAGTTCATTGAGCGTTATGGATTAAGCGCCGGGCATTCACTGGTGATTGAGGATGATGTTGCCGAAGCACTTTATCAGGAGCTGAAACAGAAAAACCTGATTACTCACCAGTTTGCGGGTGGCACCATTGGTAACACCATGCACAACTACTCGGTGCTCGCGGACGACCGTTCGGTGCTGCTGGGCGTCATGTGCAGCAATATTGAAATTGGCAGCTATGCCTATCGTTACCTGTGTAACACCTCCAGCCGTACCGATCTTAACTATCTGCAAGGCGTGGACGGCCCGATTGGTCGCTGCTTTACCCTGATTGGCGAGTCCGGGGAACGTACCTTTGCTATCAGCCCTGGCCACATGAACCAGCTGCGGGCTGAAAGTATTCCGGAAGATGTGATTGCCGGAGCCTCGGCACTGGTTCTCACTTCTTATCTGGTGCGTTGTAAGCCGGGTGAACCCATGCCGGAAGCAACCATGAAAGCCATTGAGTACGCGAAGAAATATAACGTACCGGTGGTGCTGACGCTGGGCACCAAGTTTGTCATTGCCGAGAATCCGCAGTGGTGGCAGCAATTCCTCAAAGATCACGTCTCTATCCTTGCGATGAACGAAGATGAGGCCGAAGCGTTGACCGGAGAAAGCGATCCGTTGTTGGCATCTGACAAGGCGCTGGACTGGGTTGATCTGGTGCTGTGCACCGCCGGGCCAATCGGCTTGTATATGGCGGGCTTTACTGAAGACGAAGCGAAACGTAAAACCCAGCATCCGCTGCTGCCGGGCGCTATAGCGGAATTTAACCAGTATGAGTTTAGCCGCGCCATGCGCCATAAAGATTGCCAGAACCCGCTGCGCGTCTATTCTCACATTGCGCCGTACATGGGCGGGCCGGAAAAGATCATGAACACCAACGGTGCCGGGGATGGCGCACTGGCAGCATTGCTGCATGACATTACCGCCAACAGCTACCACCGTAGCAACGTACCAAACTCCAGCAAACATAAATTCACCTGGTTAACGTATTCGTCATTAGCGCAGGTGTGTAAATATGCTAACCGTGTGAGCTATCAGGTACTGAACCAGCATTCACCTCGTTTAACGCGCGGCTTACCGGAGCGTGAAGACAGTCTGGAAGAGTCTTACTGGGATCGTTAAGTTATCGGACTGATGACAGTCGGATGCGGCATAAACGCCTTATCCGACCTACGAAAGATGGCACCTGTAGGCTGGATAAGATGTGTCAACATCGCATCCGGCAATGACAGTCGGATGCGACATAAACGCCTTATCCGACCTTTGGAAGGTGGCACCTGTAGGCCGGATAAGATGCGCCAGCATCGCATCCGGCAATGGAATCAATGTCTTACCCCGTCACCACTTCACCCGCCGGTGGCGTTTCCAGCAGTTCCAGCATAGTACGGGCGATTTCACGCTCGCCCATTACCACCTGATTCGCCCCGCGCTCGGTAATATATGCTACCTCGTCGTCATAATGGGCGCGGGCGATAATCTCAATATCCGGGTTTTTCGCGCGAGCAGACGCCACAATCTCGCCTGCTTCGTAACCATTGGGAATCGTCAGGATCAGCCATTTTGCGCATTCCAGATGCGCTAGTTGCATAATTTCTTCATTCGCCGCGTTGCCTAATACCGCCCGGACCCCGCGCTCGCGCAGTTCATCGACGCGAGTACGTGACGTCTCAATCACCACTAAAGGAATATCAGATGCGAGCAACTTCTCCCCCAGCAGGCTGCCCACACGACCATAACCTACCAGCAGCGCATGGTTGCAGATATCCACCGGAATCTGCTTCTCCTCTTCGATAGCTTCTTCCAGCGTCTGCTCTTCCAGCGTTTCGGTCTTCGCCAGATATTTCTCCAGCAGCGCGAACAGCACCGGGTTAAGCATAATCGACAGGATTGCCCCTGCCAGCACCAGGTTTTGTCCGGCCTGCGGCAACAGATCCAGCGCCATCCCCAGCCCCGCCAGGATAAAAGCGAACTCACCAATTTGCGCCAGGCTGGCGGCGATAGTTAATGCCGTACGTTGAGAGTGACCAAACAGTCGCACCAGGAAAAACGCGGCTAATGACTTACCAAACAGAATAATCGCCAGCGTCGCTAGCACCGCCAGTGGTTGCTGAATCAGAATTAACGGATCAAACAGCATTCCGACGGAGACAAAAAACAGCACCGCAAACGCGTCGCGTAATGGCAGCGTATCGTGGGCAGCACGGTGACTCAGTTCAGACTCGTTCAGTACCATCCCGGCAAAGAACGCACCGAGTGCAAAGGAGACATCAAACAGCTCCACCGCACCAAAGGCAATCCCTAACGCCAGCGCCAGCACCGACAGGGTAAACAGCTCGCGGGAACCGGTTGCTGCGCTGCGTGCCATAATCCACGGCACCAGACGGCGACCTACCAGCATCATAATGGCGATAAATGCGATCACCTTGCCGATGGTGATCCCCATATCGACTGCAAGAGTGGCAAAGCCCACATCGCCCTGTTCCATCATTCCTGCTACTGCGGGCAGCAATACCAGCGTCAGAACCATGACCAGGTCTTCCACAATCAACCAACCGATGGCGATTTGCCCACGCTGGCTGTCTATTAATTGCCGTTCTTCAAGTGCGCGCAGTAACACCACGGTACTGGCGGTGGAAAGACATAAACCGAACACGATACCGGTCATTAACGACCAGCCCAGCACGGCGGAGAGCGCCATACCCAGCAGCGTCGCCACGGCTATCTGGGCGATCGCGCCGGGAATGGCGATGGCCTTTACCGCCATCAAATCCTTCAGCGAAAAGTGCAAACCGACGCCGAACATCAGCAGAATAACGCCCAGCTCCGCCAGTTCCGGCGCGAGCTTGGTATCGGCAACAAAGCCAGGAGTGAATGGTCCCGCCAGCACACCTGCTAACAGGTATCCCACCAGAGGAGAAATGCGTAGTTTATTGGCCAGCATGCCGAGGATAAAGGCGAGCACAAGGCCGCCAACAATGGTGGTGATAAGCGGGGTGGCGTGATGCATTCCGTCTCCTTTTCCTGGTGGTTATTGTCCATTTTTGGCCGGGAAAACCAAAATTACAGGTAATAGTTTATGACAATTTCATTGATGATGTTTATGAATAATTGTTGAATTTTGCAGAAAAATGGAATTAGCGGCAAAAAAAGCACGGATCGGAAAACAGAAGGCGGTTTAACAGAGGAAAGGCTTATGGCGACTGTAAAACGATGCAGCCAAAGTTTGCCTTTGGCTGCAATGAAATCAGTCTTTATGCCGGTTATCAGGTAGGAATATGGTCAACATCCCCAATAGTGGCAGGAAAGCACAGATTTTATAGACTAACTCGATGCTGGTGTGGTCGGCGATAAGCCCCAGAACTGCCGCTCCCAGACCCCCCATGCCGAAAGCAAAACCGAAAAAGAGTCCAGAAACCATACCGATACGTCCTGGAAGTAGCTCCTGAGCGTAGACCAGAATGGCAGAGAACGCCGAAGCGAGGATAAATCCAATAATCACCGTTAAAACCCCCGTCCAGTGCAGGCTGGCGTAGGGTAAAATCAGCGTAAACGGCGCAACGCCGAGGATAGAGCCCCAAATCACATATTTCCGTCCAATTTTATCCCCTACAGGCCCGCCGATCACCGTACCTGCCGCAACGGCAAACAGGAATGCAAACAGATGAAGCTGGGCATTCTGGATAGATAATCCGAATTTTTGCATCAGATAAAAGGTGTAATAGCTGCTGATGCTCGCCATATAGAAATATTTCGAGAAAATCAGGATTAACAGAATGCTGACCGCCAGTACCACTTTGTTGCGCGGCAGTGGATTGATAATCGTTGCTTTGGGTTTGCCCTTATTCATTCGGTGCTGTGCAGAGTACCAACGGCTGATTTGCGCCAGCACCACGATAGCTAACAGAGCAGCCAGTACAAACCACGCCACGTTACCTTTGCCATAAGGCGCGATAATTACCGCCGCCAGCAAGGGACCAAGTGAACTGCCAAAGTTTCCGCCGACCTGGAAGATAGATTGCGCCAGACCATGACGGCCACCAGACGCCATTCGGGCCACGCGTGAGGATTCCGGGTGAAAGACCGACGAACCAGTGCCGACCAACGCCGCCGCCAGCAGAACTGCGCCAAAACTGCCCGCCAGCGCCAGCAGCACCAGACCGCTTAAGGTAAAGCACATGCCAATCGGCAACGACCACGGCATCGGATATTTATCCGTCCAGTAGCCGACCACCGGTTGCAATAGTGAAGAGGCGAGCTGGAAGGTGAGGGTTATCATGCCAATTTGCATAAATGTCAGAGAAAATTCTGACTGAAGCAGGGGATAAATCGCCAGAATCAGCGATTGGATCATGTCGTTCAGCAGATGTGAGAGGCTGATAGCACCTAAAATACCAAACGATGTTCGGGCCTTGGTCGTTGACGCAGCAGCGCCAGCCACTGGCTGGGTTTGTTCACTCATTGCCATAGGAAAGTCACTTTTTCAGGGTTGCGATGTAAAGAATGATCTTATTTGTGATTATTACCCGACTAACATACCTGTATGCGCCGCCTGAAGGAAGTCTCAACGCTGAATACAGAATTTCTAATCTGGATGCAGATTTATCTTCACCGGACGCAGACTTGTCTATGATGTCGCGTCATACTATTTTTCAACACGTTGAAATCTGATCAGGGAGAGAAGTATGAAATTATTGCAGCGGGGCGTGGCGTTAGCACTGTTAACCACATTTACACTGGCGAGTGAAACTGCTCTGGCTTATGAGCAGGATAAAACCTACAAAATTACAGTTCTGCATACCAATGATCATCATGGTCATTTCTGGCGTAATGAATATGGCGAATATGGTCTGGCGGCGCAAAAAACGCTGGTGGACGGTATTCGCAAAGAGGTTGCGGCTGAAGGTGGTAGCGTGCTGCTACTTTCCGGTGGCGACATTAATACTGGCGTGCCCGAGTCCGACTTACAGGATGCCGAACCTGATTTTCGAGGTATGAATCTGGTGGGCTATGATGCAATGGCGATCGGTAATCATGAATTTGATAACCCGCTCACCGTATTACGCCAGCAGGAAAAGTGGGCTAAGTTCCCGTTGCTTTCCGCCAATATCTACCAAAAAAGCACTGGTGAGCGCCTGTTTAAACCATGGGCGCTGTTTAAGCGTCAGGATCTGAAAATTGCCGTTATTGGGCTGACAACCGATGACACAGCCAAAATTGGTAACCCGGAATACTTCACTGATATCGAATTTCGTAAGCCCGCTGATGAAGCGAAGCTGGTGATTCAGGAGCTGCAACAGACAGAAAAGCCAGACATTATTATCGCGGCAACCCATATGGGGCATTACGACAATGGTGAGCACGGCTCTAATGCAGCGGGCGATGTGGAGATGGCACGCGCGCTGCCTGCCGGATCGCTGGCGATGATCGTCGGAGGTCACTCGCAAGATCCAGTCTGTATGGCGGCAGAAAATAAAAAACAGGTCGATTACGTTCCTGGTACGCCATGCAAACCGGATCAACAAAATGGCATCTGGATTGTACAAGCGCATGAGTGGGGCAAGTACGTTGGTCGGGCCGACTTTGAGTTTCGCAACGGCGAAATGAAAATGGTCAACTACCAGTTGATTCCGGTAAACCTGAAGAAGAAAGTGACCTGGGAAGACGGGAAAAGCGAGCGTGTGCTTTACACCCCTGAAATCGCCGAAAACCAGCAAATGATTTCGCTGTTATCACCGTTCCAGAACAAAGGCAAAGCGCAGCTGGAAGTGAAAATAGGCGAAACCAATGGTCGTCTGGAAGGCGACCGCAGCAAAGTGCGTTTTGTACAGACCAATATGGGGCGGTTGATTCTGGCAGCACAAATGGATCGCACTGGTGCCGACTTTGCGGTGATGAGCGGAGGCGGAATTCGTGATTCTATCGAAACATGTGATATCAGCTATAAAAATGTGCTGAAAGTGCAGCCATTCGGCAATGTGGTGGTGTATGCCGACATGACCGGTAAAGAGGTGATTGATTACCTGACCGCCGTCGCACAAATGAAGCCTGATTCTGGTGCCTATCCGCAATTTGCCAACGTTAGCTTTGTGGCGAAAGACGGCAAACTGAACGACCTGAAAATCAAAGGCGAACCGGTCGATCCGGCGAAAACTTACCGTATGGCGACATTAAACTTCAATGCCACTGGCGGTGATGGCTATCCGCGTCTGGATAACAAACCGGGCTATGTGAATACCGGCTTTATTGATGCTGAAGTGCTGAAAGCGTATATCCAGAAAAACTCGCCGCTGGATGTGAGTGTCTATGAACCGAAAGGTGAGGTGAGCTGGCAGTAATCCGAAAGTGCCGGATGTTCGCATCCGGCACAATGCTTAATCGCGACGAGCGATATCAGCAAATTTGGCATCGAGGATCTTCGCCAGGTCGCTTGCCGCCAGTTCGATGTCCAGCCCGCGCTTGCCGCCAGAAACAAAAATAGTGGCAAACTCTTGCGCGGGGGCGTCGATAATCGTCGGCAGGCGTTTTTTCTGCCCCAGTGGGCTAATCCCCCCAACCAGATATCCCGTCGAACGCTGCGCGACCATCGGATCGGCCATCTCAACTTTCTTGGCACCCAACGCCTTTGCTACTTTTTTAAGATCCAGTTGACCGGCGACCGGCGTAACGGCCACTGCCAGATGTTTCATATCACCGTTCACTGCGACCAGCAGCGTTTTGTAGACCTGATCCGGATTCAAACCTAATTTTTTGACGACTTCATCGCCAAAATTGGTTTCAGCTGGATCGTGCTCGTAGGTATGGATTTGAAACGAAATCTTGTTTTTTTCGAGTAATTTAACTGCGGGTGTCATGGTAATTTTCCTGCCTTAAACAAAAAAACGAAGCAAGCATACGCCTGATGGCGGTCCAAAAAAAAGAGTCATCTTGCCTAAGAGTATTGGCAGGATGGTGAGATTGAGCGACAATCGAGTTACACCGTCGCTTAAAGTGACGGCATAATAATAAAAAAATGAAATTCCTCTTTGACGGGCCAATAGCGATATTGGCCATTTTTTTAGCGCAACATTTGTGGCAAATTCCCTTCTCCATACAGGTGTAGTGCACCGACCGCGACCACATAGCGCCCCGGCGGCATAGCGCGTAATTTGTCCCGCCAGGCGAGATTTCGCTGATGCATCAACACATCGTACAGCGACTGACTGAACGTATTGGGCAGCGTTATTTCATTATTTTGCGGTGGTGCATTCAGCCACCAACTCATCATTTGTTGCAGCAAACGAGCGTTGGTGTGCCAGTGGGTCAGCGTATCGTCCAGCAGCGCCAGTCCTTTGTCAGGGAGCTGGAGCAACATGGCAATCTGGTTTTCTGCCCCTTCCAGTTCAATCACGGGTTTATGTTGTTGCTTCGCCACCTGCAATAGCTGGTAATCGATACCATATTCTGCCCGCAGCCCCAGTTTTTGCGCTTGCGTTGCCTGAAGAACCATCGCGATTTGCCACAGCGGTTGGGTAGAAAAGAGCGACGGAGAAATGCCCATCTCCTGGCTAATGTGCTGCAGGTTTTGGAGTTGCTCCTCGCTAATGCGCTCTTCCAGCGCCTCGCAGGCAGGCAAATTGGCAAAAGGCGTATCGCTGGTAGAAACATCCGCCTCGACGATCAGCGCATCGGCGTTTTTGAGCTTTTTGAGCAAACGGGTGGGCAGGGGAGCCATATCGTGGCTACCCATATGAATACTGCCGATTAGATGAAAATGGCGATGGTCGGGAAGAGAGATATCGATAGCAGGCCAGGTGTAATGATTACCGCACAGCGCGGCCCAAAGCGTTTTTACCCGGTACAACAGATCCATACGACCTCCCTTTGTGAAATATCATGCTAGCGCGCGGTGAGGGATGGCGCAAATGGAGTTGGGACGGATTAAATATTTGGCACGCCGGGGAAAACGTGCAAAAAGGTCGCGTAAGGCCAAAACATCGCCGCATCCGGCATCCGGCATCCGGCATCCGGCATCCGAGCACCATTGCCTGATGCGACGCTTACGCGTCTTATCAGGCCTACAACCCTGTGCCTGAATCGTAGGCCGGATAAGGCGTTTATGCCGCATCCGGCAGGCATGCGTCGATGCCAGATGCGCCACCCTAAAGCAGCGCATCCGCAATGACATACTTATTCCTTCGGTTTAAACCGCAGCAACCGGTTGGCGTTACTCACTACGGTAATCGACGAGAGCGCCATTGCCGCTCCGGCAACCACCGGGTTAAGCAGTGTTCCCGTGAACGGCCACAAAATACCGGCGGCGACCGGAATACCAATGCTGTTGTAGATAAACGCACCGAGCAGGTTCTGCTTCATGTTGCGCAGCGTTGCGCGGGAAATTGCGAGCGCATCCGCAACACCCATCAGGCTATGGCGCATCAGGGTAATCGCCGCGGTTTCAATGGCAACATCGCTGCCGCCACCCATAGCAATACCGACATCCGCCTGAGCCAGCGCTGGCGCGTCGTTAATGCCGTCGCCCACCATTGCCACCTGACGTCCTTCACTTTGCAGACGTTTGATCGCTTCGGCTTTACCGTCTGGCAGCACGCCGGCTATCACCTCATCAATCCCTGCTTCTTTGGCGATCGCATTGGCGGTGGTCGGGTTATCCCCGGTTAGCATCACCAGACGATATCCCGCTTTATGCAGACGTTGCAGTGCCGCCACGCTATCGTTACGCAACGGATCGCGCACCGCCAGCAAGGCCACCGCTTTCCCGTCAACCGCCAGCAGCACAGGCGTTGCCCCTTGCGATGCCTGGGCTGAAATATCTGCTTCAATCGCTTTAGTATCGACTTGCTGGTCATTTAACAACGCCTGATTACCCAGCAATAACGCATGACCTTCTGCTTCACCGCTCACGCCCAGCCCACGCAATGTACGGAAGCTGTTGACCTGCGGCAGCTGCATATCGCCTGCTTTATCGAGGATCGCCCGTGCCAGCGGATGGCTGGAACCTTGTTCCAGTGCCGCCGCCAGACGCAATGCTTGCGCTTCATCAACATCAGCAAATGTTTTTACTGCGACAACCTGCGGCTTCCCTTCGGTCAGCGTCCCGGTTTTATCGAACACTACGGTGTCGAGCGTACTGGCGCGCTGCAGCGCGTCGGCGTCCCGCACCAGCACGCCAAATTCAGCCGCACGCCCGACGCCGGAAATAATCGACATTGGCGTTGCCAGCCCCAGCGCACACGGGCAGGCGATAATCAGTACCGTAGTGGCAATCACCAGGGTATAAACAATTTGCGGTGCCGGACCAAAGAAGTACCAGATTGCCGCACTGACCAGCGCAATCACCACCACTACCGGCACAAATACGGCAGAGATTTTATCCGCCAACTGGCCGATTTCCGGTTTACTGCTCTGGGCCTGGCGCACCATACGAATGATCCGTGACAGCGTAGTATGGCTGCCAACCGCACTGGCACGAAACAGCACGCTACCGTCCTGCACCACGGTACCTGCATGAACGCTATCGCCTTCGCCTTTTTGCTGCGGAATAGGTTCGCCCGTCAGCATTGCTTCATCCAGCCACGCTTCGCCCTGGGTAATTTCACCATCTACCGGTACGCGATCGCCGGTCGTCAGGCGTAGTAACATACCAGGCTGAACATCTGCCAGCGGCACGCTTTTTTCACCTTCGTCAGTGACCAGGCGCGCCGTCGGCGGGGTTAAATCGAGTAATTTCTCCAGCGCCTTTGAAGAACGCTGACGTGCGCGCGCTTCCAGCATATGACCGAGATTAATCAGACCGATAATCATCGCACTGGCTTCGTAATAAAGATGTCGCGCTTCCATCGGGAACCACTGCGGCCACAGGTTGACGCTCATTGAATAGAGCCACGCCACGCCAGTACCCAGCGCCACCAGCGTATCCATTGTCGCCGCACCGTTCAGCAGGCTTTTCCATGCGCTACGGTAAAAATGCCCGCCGGCGAAAACCATTACCGCCAGCGTTATCAGGCCGATAACTAACCACAGACTGCGGTTGTCGGCGGTGACCATCATGTTATCGCCGATCATCCCCCAGACCATCACCGGGATACCTACCGCCAGAGCGACAATTGCCTGCCAGCGGAAGCGCTTCATGGTAGCGACGGCGGTTTCCTGCTGGCGCTCGCGGCGTTTAGCGTCATCTTCAATCGCTTCCGCGCCGTAGCCCGCTTTTTCCACTGCCTGCACTAAATCTTGTGGGGAGGCACTGCCCATCACCAGCGCAGTACGCTCCGCCAGGTTTACCCGTGCCTGAGTGACGCCCGGTACGCTTTGCAGCGCATTTTGTACGCGGGTAACACAGCTGGCGCAGCTCATGCCGCTCAGCAGCAACTGCTGACTGTCATCGTCATCGGCGTTTGCTGCCGGAAGCGCCTCAGAAACCGCTGTCAGTGCTTCCGACGGGATTGATGACTCCGCCAGCGGTTTAGCCTTTGGGTGGCTTACAGATGCGTCATAACCCGCTTGTTTGATGGTTTCGATCAGCTGTTCTGCACTGGCAGTACCGGTAACGTGCGCTTCAGTGATAGACACATCCGCCTGCTCAACATCCGGGCGCTGTTCGAGACTTTCTTTCACGCGTTTAACGCAGTGACCGCAGGACAGGCCGTCCAGGGTCAGGTCGATAGTTTGTGACATAACGTACTCCTTTAAGACAGTGTTGACTGACTGTGTTAAAGGTTAAACCTTCCAGCAAGGGGAAGGTCAAGAAATTAATAAACCAGGCGGGTAAAAGTCCGTAAAGATTAAAAAATCGGCTCAATTTGCATCAGGATTAGACATTTATCTCTTTGTTTTCCTGTAGTTAAGTCGCGGGTGCTAAGTTAAATCAGGATGCCTGAAAATCGGCACCGGGGTGAGGAATCCCCTCCCGCATCTATAAAAAGGAGTTAACAAAAGATGTTAGATGCAAACACATTACAGCAGGCAGTGGATCAGGCTTACACCCAATTTCACTCACTTAACGGCGGACAAAATGCCGATTACATTCCCTTTCTGGCGAATGTGCCCAGTCAACTGGCGGCAGTGGCTATCGTGACCTGCGATGGTAAAGTCTTTAGCGCGGGTGACAGTGATTACCGCTTTGCGCTGGAATCCATTTCAAAAGTCTGTACGTTAGCCCTCGCGTTAGAAGATGTCGGCCCGCAGGCGGTACAGGACAAAATTGGCGCTGACCCGACCGGATTGCCCTTTAACTCGGTTATCGCCTTAGAGTTGCATGGCGGCAAACCGCTTTCGCCACTGGTAAATGCTGGCGCTATTGCCACCACCAGCCTGATTAACGCTGAAAATGCCGAACAACGCTGGCAGCGAATTTTACATATCCAACAACAACTGGCTGGTGAGCAGGTAGCGCTCTCTGATGAAGTCAACCAGTCGGAACAAACAACCAACTTCCATAACCGGGCCATAGCCTGGCTGCTGTACTCCGCCGGATATCTCTATTGTGATGCAATGGAAGCCTGTGACGTGTATACCCGTCAGTGCTCCACGCTCCTCAATACTATTGAACTGGCAACGCTTGGCGCGACGCTGGCGGCGGGTGGTGTGAATCCGCTGACGCATAAACGCGTTCTTCAGGCCGACAACGTGCCGTACATTCTGGCCGAAATGATGATGGAAGGGCTGTATGGTCGCTCCGGTGACTGGGCGTATCGCGTTGGTTTACCGGGCAAAAGCGGTGTAGGTGGCGGTATTCTGGCGGTCGTCCCTGGCGTGATGGGAATTGCCGCGTTCTCACCACCGCTGGACGAAGAAGGCAACAGTGTTCGCGGTCAAAAAATGGTGGCATCGGTCGCTAAGCAACTCGGCTATAACGTGTTTAAGGGCTGATCATGATGAACACGGAAGGTAATAACGGTAACAAACCTCTCGGTCTATGGAACGTCGTTTCCATCGGCATTGGGGCAATGGTGGGGGCGGGGATCTTCGCGCTGCTGGGGCAGGCTGCGTTGCTAATGGAAGCCTCGACCTGGGTCGCCTTTGCTTTTGGCGGTATTGTGGCGATGTTTTCCGGTTATGCCTATGCGCGTCTGGGGGCGAGCTATCCCAGCAATGGCGGTATTATCGACTTCTTTCGTCGCGGATTAGGCAACGGCGTCTTTTCGCTGGCGCTCTCGTTACTGTACCTGTTGACGCTGGCGGTGAGTATCGCCATGGTCGCCCGTGCTTTTGGCGCTTATGCCGTGCAGTTTTTGCATGAAGGCAGCCAGGAGGAGCACCTTATTTTGCTCTACGCGTTGGGGATCATTGCGGTGATGACGCTTTTCAACTCCTTAAGCAACCATGCGGTAGGGCGGCTGGAAGTGATCCTCGTCGGCATTAAAATGATGATCCTGTTATTGCTGATTATTGCCGGTGTCTGGTCGCTACAACCGGCGCATATTTCCGTCTCTGCGCCTCCCAGCTCCGGTGCGTTCTTCTCCTGTATCGGGATAACCTTCCTTGCCTATGCGGGCTTTGGCATGATGGCGAACGCGGCGGATAAAGTGAAAGATCCGGCGGTCATTATGCCACGGGCGTTTCTGGTGGCGATTGGCGTTACCACACTGCTTTACATCGCGCTGGCGCTGGTACTGCTTAGCGATGTATCGGCATTAGAGTTAGAAAAATATGCCGATACCGCCGTAGCGCAGGCCGCATCTCCGCTCCTCGGGCATGTGGGTTATGTGATCGTTGTCATCGGTGCTTTACTGGCGACGGCTTCAGCCATCAACGCGAACCTGTTCGCCGTGTTTAACATCATGGACAACATGGGAAGCGAACGCGAACTGCCGAAGCTAATGAATAAATCTCTGTGGCGGCAGAGTACCTGGGGCAACATCATCGTCGTGGTGTTGATTATGCTGATGACGGCGGCGCTAAATTTAGGCTCACTCGCCAGCGTTGCCAGTGCCACCTTTTTGATCTGCTACCTGGCGGTGTTTGTGGTGGCGATGCGCCTGCGTCATGATATCCATGCCTCGTTGCCGATTCTTATCGTTGGCACGTTGGTTATGTTGTTGGTGATCGTTGGCTTCATCTACAGTCTGTGGTCCCAGGGCAGTCGTGCGCTGATATGGATTATTGGCGCACTCTTACTCAGCCTTATTGTGGCAATGGTCATGAAGCGCAATAAAGCCGTATAAAACCTCTCTGCGCGCAGTACTTTCTGTACTGCGCCTTTGTCTTTAATTCAAATTTCCTTTCTTATTCCTTTAATAAATAAGTCACAAAAAAATGATATATACGCGATAAATCTGTGATACTAATCACTTATTGCTGTGGATTATTCTTAATGCGTATGATGGTAATCTAAAAGTCGTAGTGTATTCTAAATAAATAACGTATAAGCTTTTTAACTGCATTTCTTTTCCAATCTCAATGTTCGACAAAAGAGGTGCACAAGTTATTATCCTTCTTAATAAAATGAGACTGGTTATAAAAACCAGTTAAAATAATGACCTGGAAGGAAGTGACTTATCTATGGCGCGATTCCAGTTTAAAAACCGTAAAAATAATGGACTTATTTTTTTAATAAGTTTTATGGTGATGGGAGAAGCTACAATTGCTGCACCGCTGCCACAATGGGCGAACGCCCCAGCGGTAACGCCAGTTGCCCGATTATCTTTACAGGAAAGTATATTACGCGCCTTTGCGCGAAATCCCGACGTCACTCAACAGGCGGCGCAGATAGGTATTGGCGAAGCGCAAATCGATGAAGCCAAAAGTGCCTGGTATCCACACGTTGGATTAACCGGCAACGCGGGGCCGTCCCGGCAAACGGACTCCAGCGGCAGGCTGGATAACAACGTCTCTTATGGCATAACCCTGACGCAGCTGGTGTATGACTTCGGTAAAACAGATAACGATATCAAACTACAAACCGCCGCTCGTGACAGCTACCGCTTTAAACTGATGGCAACCTTAACTGACGTAGCCGAAAAAACGGCGACGACCTATATGGAAGTGAGCCGATATCAGGCGTTGTGCGACGCTGCGCAGCGTAATATTCACTCTCTGGAAAATGTCTACAACATGGCGGCACTGCGCGCCAACGCCGGGCTTAACTCATCATCCGATGAATTACAGGCACAGACGCGTATAGCGGCAATGCGCTCGACGCTGGAGCAATACCAGGCGCAAATGGCAAGCGCCAAAGCGCAACTGGCGGTGCTCACTGGTGTACAGCCGGAGAGGATAGCCGCGCCACCTGCTGAATTAGCCGAGCAGCCAGTGTCGCTAAAAAATATTGATTACCAGTCCATACCGCTGGTTCTGGCAGCAGAAAACTTACGTCAGTCTGCTCAGTACGGTGTGGAAAAAACCAAATCGCAATACTGGCCGACGCTCAGTATTCAGGGCGGCAAAACGCGCTACCAGACCAGCGACCGCTCGTACTGGGATGACCAGTTACAACTGAACGTCAACGCGCCGTTGTATCAGGGCGGCGCGGTTTCAGCCCAGGTGCAACAGGCCGAAGGGCAACAAAAAATCTCTGCCTCGCAGGTTGAGCAGGCGAAATTAGATGTTATGCAACGGGCGTCGGTGGCGTATGCCAACTGGACTGGGGCACGGGGACGTGAAGAGGCCGGTTTAGCGCAATCCGAAAGTGCGCACAGAACGCGGGATGTTTATCAAAATGAATATAAATTGGGTAACCGAAGCCTGAATGATCTATTAACCGTCGAGCAAGATGTTTTTCAGGCGCAATCGGCTGAAATAAATGCCAATTATGATGGCTGGGTCGCCGCCGTAAATTATGCCGCTGCGGTGAATAACCTTATTCCATTAGCGGGAATTAAACAGGGCTTATACAACGACTTACCCGACTTAAAATAATCCTGCCATTATTAATATCAGGTATGCATCGTTGTTAAGTGATTACCTTTGTCTTATTTAGATAAATGGACTCGCTAAGGATATGCGCCATTTATCAGGAATGCCATTATGAGCCTGATTATTGATGTTATTTCGCGAAAAACATCCGTCAAACAAACGCTGATTAATCCTGGCGACGTTACGGTTGTCATTTATGAGCCCTCCGTGGTGCAGGTTCATGCTCAGGCCTCTGCCGTTGCGCGTTATGTGCGCGATGGAAACGATCTGCTGATTTATATGCAGGACGGCACGGTGATCCGCTGTAATGGTTATTTCCTGCAAGCGGCAAATACCAGCGAGCAATCCGAACTGGTGTTTGCCGATGGGCAACAGCTGACTCATGTCACCTTTGCCGATACCGCGGCGGGTGGATTAGCGCCCGTGGAGCTGACCGCTCAGACTACCGCAATTGAAAGCATTGCGCCGTATCTTGATACCGTCGCTCAGACCAGTGCCTTCCCGTGGGGATGGTTAGCGGGTGCCGCGGTAGGTGGTGGCGCGCTTGGCGCTTTACTGGCAAGCGGTGGTGATGATGACTCAAAAACTGAAGTGGTTAACAACCCTCCGCCAGCCGAACCCGGCAATGCCACTCCATCGTTTTTGGTAACCGATAATCAGGGCGATCAACGCGGTATTCTTTCCGCCAACGATATCACCGATGACACTACGCCAACCTTTAGCGGCAGCGGACAGGCGGGGGCGACCATCCAGATTAAAGACAGCAATGGTGACACCATCGCCAGTACCCAGGTCGGTAGCGATGGACGCTGGAGCGTCGATTTGCCCACACAAAGCGCGGGCGAACATACCTGGTCAGTGGTGCAAATCGTCGGCAGCACCATTACCAACGCCGGGTCGATAACGTTAACCATCGACAATAGTCAGGCCGCCGTACAGCTCGCCACCACCGCAGGCGATAACATCATTAACGCCAGCGAACAGGCCGCCGGGTTTACCCTTTCTGGCACCAGTAGCCATCTGGCACAGGGAACGGAACTCACCGTCACGCTAAACGGCAAAACTTACACCACCAGCGTAGGCGCTAACGGCGCGTGGAGCGTGCAGGTGCCGACCGCCGACGCCCAGACATTAGGCGAAGGCAATCAGGCGGTGCTGGTCAGTGGGAAAGATGCCACGGGCAATACGGTCACCGGAGCGCAGCTGCTAACGGTCGATACCCAGCCGCCAACACTTGCAATCAACACCATCGCTCAGGACAACATTGTCAGCGCCTCAGAACATAATGCCTCGCTGGTAGTGAGCGGCACTTCGAACGCAGAAGCCGGGCAAACCGTAACACTGACCGTTAACGGGAAAAGCCACACAGCAACTGTCGGTAGTGACGGAACCTGGCAAGTGACGCTGCCTGCCGCAGAAGTGCAGGCGCTGGCAGATGGCGACTACGCCATAAATGCCAGCGTCAGCGACCGGGCAGGAAACACCACCAGCAACAGCGTAAATTTCACAGTAGACACCGGTGCGCCAGTGGTCAGCGTTAACACCGTTGCGGGTGACGATATTCTTAATACCGCCGAACAGATTGTGGCGCAGATTATTTCCGGGCGGGTCAGTGGGGCTTCCCCTGGCGACACGGTCACCGTCAAGTTAGGCGCCACAGTTCTGTCCGGCGTGGTGCAGGCAGACGGTAGCTGGAATGTGGCGCTTGATCCGGCGGTAACTCGCACTCTAGCGCGTGGCCCTAACGATATTATCGTCACGGTGACCGATGCCGCCGGAAATACCGGTACAGCGACTCATAACATCACCCTGGCGGGCGTCGCGCCGCAAGTCGCGATAGATGCTATCAGCGGAGATAACGTACTGAATGCGTTGGAGTCTCAGCAGCCGCTAACGTTAAGCGGCACCAGCAATTTGCCCGATGGCGGTACAGTTAGCGTGACGTTGAATAATGTCACGTATAGCGCTCAGGTCAGCGGCGGCGTCTGGTCGCTGAGCGTTCCGGTGAGTGATGTTGTTAATCTTGCGAACACCAATTACACCGTCACTGCCAGCGCCACCGATGTGACCGGCAACACTGGCACCGCGCAGAGCAATTTGCTGGTCGATACGGTGCTGCCGCAGGTGATCATCAACACCTTTGCGGGCGACAACATTGTCAACAACGCCGAAGCGGGAGCAGATCAAACCCTGAGTGGCGTCGTCGTGGGCGCCGCGCAGGGCGATACGGTCACTATTGAACTGGGCGGCAATACTTACACGGCGACGGTGGGCAGCAATCTCACCTGGAGCGTGAACGTTCCGGCGGCAGATTTACAGGCGCTGGGCGATGGTGCGTTAACCATTAATGCTTCGGTTACTACCGTACATGGCAATACGGGTAGCAGTGCGCTTGATATCACCATCAGCGCCGGGCTGCCGGGGCTGCGCATTGACACCATCGCGGGCGATGATGTGATCAATGCCGTTGAGCAGCAGCAAAACCTGATTATCACCGGTAGCAGTACTAATTTGTCCGCCGGAAGAGTGGTCACTGTTTTGCTCGGCGGCAACACCTACCAGGGGGTGACCGACAGCAACGGCAACTGGCAGGTAGGCGTGCCTGCGGCAGATCTACAGGCACTGACGCCGGGTACGATAGTGGTTAATGCCAGCGCAACGGACCCCGCCGGGAACCCGGTTACTATCGATCGCAACGTGGAGGTTAATCCGGGCGCGGTGCTTATTACCATCAATACCGTCTCCGGCGATGACATTATCAATGCCGCAGAAAAAGGCGCGCCATTGACGCTGACCGGTACCACGCAGCTGGTGGAAACCGGGCAAACCGTAGTAGTGAAATTCGCCGGGCAGACCTTTACCACTACCGTTCAGGCAGGTGGCGGCTGGAGCCTGACCGTTCCCGCCAGCGCGGTGAGTAGCCAGGCAGACGGTGCGACGGAAATCACTGCGACCGTTACTAATATCAGCGGTAACACAGGCGACACCTCCCGCACCATTACCGTCGACAGCCTGGCTCCGGCTTTAAGCATCGACTCGCTGACGGCTGATAACATCATTAACGCCGCCGAAAGTGGTCAGGATCTGCAAATCACTGGCACCACCGACGCTCAGCCGGGGCAGACGGTGACCGTCACGCTTAATGGGCAGACCTATCAGGGCGTCGTGCAGTCAGTTGGCTCCTGGAGCGTGACCGTTCCCGCCGCCAACGTTGGCGCACTGGCTGACGGCAACGCCACGGTGACCGCGAGCGTGAACGATGTCGCGGGTAATCCGACCAGCGTCTCACGGGTGGCGCTGGTCGATGCCACGCCGCCGGTGGTGACCATTAATCCGGTGGCAACCGATAACGTCATTAACACGCCGGAACATACCCAGGCGCAAATCATCAGCGGCACGGTCACCGGCGCGCAGGCGGGCGATATTGTCACCGTTACGCTGAATGATGTGGATTACACCACGGTGGTGGATGCTTCCGGCAACTGGAGTCTGGGCGTTCCGGCCTCCGTTGTCAGCGGACTGGTGGACGGCAGTTATCCGATCAACGTTTCAGTGACTGATCGCGCCGGAAATACGGGTAGCCAGTCACTGACCGTCACGGTTGATACCGCCGCGCCGGTGATTGGCATTAACACCATTGCGGGCGATGATGTGATTAACGCCAGCGAAAAAGGGGCCGATGTTCAAATTACCGGCACCAGCGATCAGCCTGTTAATACCGCCATCACAGTGACGCTGAACGGGCAAAATTACACCACCACGACCGACGCCTCCGGTAACTGGAGCGTCACCGTTCCGGCATCGGCGGTAACCGCACTGGGCCAGGCCAACTATACGGTAACGGCGGCGGTGACCAGCGATATCGGCAACAGCGCCACCGCCAGCCATAACGTGCTGGTCGACAGCGCGCTGCCCGGCGTGACTATTAACCCGGTGGCAACCGACGATATTATTAACGCCGCCGAAGCGGGGGCTGCGCAAACCATCAGCGGGCAGGTGACTGGAGCCGCCGTTGGCGACACGGTAACCGTTACGCTGGGCGGTAATACTTACAGCACCACCGTGCAGGCCGGTTTAAGCTGGAGCGTGAGCGTTCCGGCGGCGGATATTCAGGCGCTGGGTAATGGTGATTTAACGGTGAGCGCCTCGGTCACCAATCAAAACGGCAACACCGGCAGCGGCACGCGGGATATCACCATCGACGCCAATCTGCCCGGTCTGCGGGTCGATACGGTAGCGGGCGATGATGTGGTCAATATCATCGAACACGGGCAGGCGCTGGTGGTCACCGGCAGCAGCTCGGGGCTGGCAGAAGGCACCCCGCTTACAGTTACGATTAATAATGTGGAATACACCACTGCGGTGCAGGTCGATGGTAGCTGGAGCGTGGGCGTCACGGCGGCGCAGGTTAGCGCCTGGCCTGCGGGAACAGTGTCTATTGCTGTATCCGGGGAAAGTAGCGCCGGAAATCCGGTGAGCATTACGCATCCGGTAACGGTGGATCTCACTCCGGCGGCGATCACAATCAACACCATCGCCACGGACGACGTGATTAACGCCGCAGAAAAAGGCGCTGATTTAACTCTTTCCGGCACCACCACTAATGTAGAGCCAGGACAAACCGTCACCGTCAACTTTGGCGGGAAAAATTACACCGCCAGCGTGGCGAGCGATGGTAGCTGGACTGCCACCGTTCCTGCCGCCGATCTGGCAGCATTACCTGAGGGCAGCGCCTCCGCGCAGGCCAGCGTCAGCAATATCAATGGCAATAGCGCCTCGGCGGTGCATAACTACAGCGTCGATAGCAGCGCGCCAACCATCATTATCAATACCGTCGCCAGCGACAATATCGTCAACGCCAGCGAAGCCGATGCGGGCGTGACGGTGAGCGGCAGCACCACCGCTGAAGCGGGGCAGATTGTTACGGTAACGCTTAACAGCCCGACCGTGCAGACCTATCAGGCAACAGTGCAGGCGGACGGCAGCTGGAGTATTACTATTCCGGCGGCAGATCTTGAGGCATTGACCGATGGCAGCCATACCCTGACGGCGACGGTCAATGACAAAGCGGGCAACCCGGCGAGCACCACGCATAATCTGGCGGTGGATCTCACCGTTCCGGTACTGACCATTAACACCATTGCGGGCGATGATATTATTAACGCCGCCGAACACGGGCAGGCGCTGGTGATTTCCGGTTCCAGCACTGGCGGGGAGGCGGGCGATATCGTCAGCGTCACGCTAAACAATAAAACCTACACTACCACGCTGGACGCCTCCGGAAACTGGAGCGTCGGCGTTCCGGCTGCGGATGTCTCTGCGCTGGGCAGCGGCCCGCAAACCGTGACGGCGACCGTTACCGATGTGGCTGGCAACAGCGACAACGAGACGCACACGGTCACCGTTAACCTTACCGCGCCGACCATTGGCATCAACCCCATTGCCAGCGATGACGTGATTAATGCCACGGAAAAAGGCGCGGATCTGCAAATTTCCGGCACCAGTAATCAGCCAACAGGCACCACAATTACGGTGACGCTTAACGGGCAAAATTACTCCGCCACGACGGACGCCGCAGGCAACTGGAGCACCACGGTGCCAGCCTCTGCCGTCGGTGCGCTGGGCGAAGCCAGTTACACGGTGACGGCGAACGTCACCGACAGCGCGGGCAACAGCAATTCCGCCAGCCATAACGTGCAGGTGAATACCGCGCTGCCGGGTGTCACCATTAATCCGGTGGCGACCGACGATATTATTAACGCGGCGGAATCGGGCGTGGCGCAGACCATCAGCGGCCAGGTGACGGGTGCGGCGGCGGGCGATACGGTTACCGTGGCGATTGGCGGGAAAACCTACACCGCTACCGTGCAGGGCAATTTTAGCTGGAGCGTGGACGTTCCGGCGGCGGATATTCAGGCTATCGGTAATGGCGAACTGACAGTTAATGCCTCGGTAACCAACGGCGTGGGTAATACTGGCAGCGGTTCGCGCGATATTGTGATAGACGCCAACCTGCCGGGTCTGCGCGTCGATACCGTGGCGGGCGATGATGTGGTCAACAGCATCGAGCACGCTCAGGCACTGGTGATAACCGGTAGCAGCAGCGGGCTGGCGGCGGGCGCGGCGCTGACAGTGGTGATTAACACGGTCACTTACGCTGCGACAGTATTAGCCGATGGCACATGGAGCGTTGGCGTTCCGGCGGCAGACGTGGGCAACTGGCCTGCGGGGACGGTGGATATCACGGTAAGCGGCACTAACACTGCCGGAACAACCTCCACCATCACCCATCCGGTCACCGTCGATCTGGCGGCGGTGGCGATCTCCATTAACACCGTTTCCGGCGACGATGTGATTAATGCCGCTGAAAAAGGGGCAGAGTTAACCCTTTCCGGCAGCACTTCCGGCGTGGAAGCGGGGCAAACCGTCACCGTCACCTTTGGCGGCAAAACCTATATTGCTACCGTAGCGGGCGATGGTAGCTGGACAACTACTCTACCCACCGCCGATCTCAGCGCGTTACGTGACGGCGACGCCACGGTACAGGCCAGTGTCAGCAATATTAACGGCAACACGGCTTCGGCAACCCACGCCTACAGCGTCGACGCCACGGCACCGACGCTTGCCATTAACACTATTGCCACAGACGATATTCTTAACGCCGCTGAGGCGGGCAATCCGTTAACCATCAGCGGCACCAGCACCGCCGAAGCGGGGCAAACGGTAACCGTCACGCTTAATGGTGTGGCTTACATCGGCACCGTTCAGGCGGGCGGTAGCTGGAGCGTCAGCGTGCCGACGGCGGATCTCAGCAATCTGACCGCCAGCCCGTACACGGTCAGCGCCTCGGTAAGCGACAAAGCGGGTAACCCGGCGACCGCCACTCACGGCCTGGCGGTGGATCTCACCGTGCCAGTTTTAACCATTAACACCGTCTCCGGCGATGACATCATTAACGCCGCCGAACACGGACAGGCGCTGGTGATCTCCGGTTCCAGCACTGGCGGCGAAGCGGGCGATGTCATCACCATCACGTTAAACAGTAAAACTTATACCACCACGCTGGACGCCTCCGGCAACTGGAGCGTCGGCGTTCCGGCAGCAGACGTCACTGCGCTGGGCAGCGGCCCGCAAACCATCACTGCGGCCATTACCGATGCGGCAGGCAACAGCGATGATGCCAGCCGCACGGTCACCGTGAATCTCACCTCGCCAACGATAGGTATCAATACTATCGCCACCGATGATGTGATTAACGCCACAGAAAAAGGCGCGGATCTGCAAATTACTGGCACCAGTAATCAGCCCGCAGGCACCACCATTACAGTGACGCTGAACGGACAAAATTACACCGCTACCACCGATAGCAGTGGCAACTGGAGCGCCACGGTGCCAGCCTCGGCAGCTAGCGCGTTGGGTGAAGCCAACTACACGGTAACGGCGAGCGTTACCGACACGGCAGGCAACAGTAATTCCGTCAGCCATAATGTGCTGGTCAACAGCGCCTTACCTGGCGTTACCATTAACGCAGTGGCAACCGATGACATTATTAATGCCGCCGAAGCGGGCAGTGTGCAAACCATCAGCGGGCAGGTGACGGGCGCGGCGGCGGGCGATACGGTCACCGTCACGCTGGGCGGCAACACCTACACCGCTACGGTGCAGGCTAATTTAAGCTGGAGTGTCAGCGTTCCGGCGGCGGATATTCAGGCGCTTGGTAACGGCGACCTGACAGTTAACGCCTCGGTCACCAACGTCGTGGGCAACAGCGGCAGCGGCTCGCGCGATATTACGATCGATGCCAATCTGCCTGGTTTGCGGGTCGATACCGTAGCGGGCGATGATGTTATTAACAGCATTGAGCACAATCAGGCGCTGGTGATAACAGGTAGCAGCACCGGGCTGACGGCAGGAACGGCATTAACGGTCGTGATTAACAACGTCACTTACGCTGCCACGGTGTTAGCTGACGGTACATGGAACCTCGGCGTTCCGGCGGCAGACGTCAGCAACTGGCCTGCGGGTACGGTGGATATCACGGTAAGCGGCACCAACAGCGCCGGAACAACCTCCACCATTACCCATCCGGTTACCGTCGATCTGGCGGCGGTCGCCATAACCATTAACACTCTCTCCGGCGATGATGTGATCAATGCCGTCGAAAAAGGCGAAACGCTGGTGGTGAGCGGCAGTACCAGCGGTGTAGAAGCCGGGCAGACGGTGACCGTCACCTTTGGCGGCAAAAATTACACCACCACTGTGGAAGCTAACGGTAGCTGGACGGTGAATGTGCCGCCTGCCGATCTCGCTGCGTTGCCGGACGGCGCGGGCAACGTGCAGGCGAGTGTCAGCAACATTAACGGCAACAGCGCCCAGGCCGATCGCGCGTACAGCGTCGATGCCACCGCGCCGCTTGTGACCATCAACACCATCGCCAGCGACGATATTCTCAACGTGAGTGAAGCGGGCGCGGGGATAACTATCAGCGGCACCACCACGGCGCAGGCCGGGCAGACGCTGACTGTCACGCTCAATAACAACACGTACTAGACTACCGTCCAGGCCGATGGCACCTGGAGTGTGAACGTTCCGGCGACAGATTTAAGCGGATTAACCGCCAGCAGTTATACCGTGACCGCCACGGTGAGCGACAAAGCGGGCAACCCGGCAAGCGCGGATCATGCACTGGCGGTGGACGTTACCGCGCCGGATCTCACCATTAATACCGTCGCGGGCGATGACATTATCAACGCCATCGAACATGGTCAGGCGCTGGTGGTGAGCGGCACCAGTACGGGCGCGGCGGCGGGCGATGTGGTCACGGTTAATCTGAACGGTAAAAACTACACCACAACGCTGGACGCCTCCGGTAACTGGAGTGTGGGTATTCCGGCGGCGGATGTCACGGCACTGGCAACCGGTAGCCAGACCATCACCGCCAGCCTGAGCGATCGCGCGGGCAACAGCGACAGCACGACTCACGATGTGACCGTTGATCTCAGCGGCCCGACGCTGACCATCAACACCGTCTCCGGCGATGACATCATTAACAATACCGAGAAAACCCAGGATCTGATCATCAGCGGCGTCTCCAGCGGCCTGGCGGCAGGCACTACGGTCACCGTGATGTTGAACGGCCTGGCGTACAGCGCCACCACCGACGGCTCCGGCAACTGGAGCGTTACCGTGCCTGCTTCGGCGGTCGGCGCACTGGGCGAGGCGGTATACCAGATTAGCGCCAGTGCCACCGACAGCGCGGGCAACAACGGCAGCACCACCCATACGGTGAATGTCGAATCGCTCCTGCCTGGGGTGATTATTAATACCGTGGCGGGCGATGACATTATCAACGCCGCTGAAATCGCCGTTAACCAGACCCTCAGCGGACAGGTTACGGGGACGGCAGCAGCAGGAGATTCGGTCACTGTCACGCTCGGCGGTAATCAATACATTGCCACCGTGCAGCCAGATTTAAGCTGGAGCGTCAGCGTGCCTGCGGCAGATTTGCAGGCGCTGGGTAACGGTGAACTGACCATCAGCGCCTCGGTGACCAATTCCGCAAATAATACCGGCACCGCAACGCACGACATCGTGATAGATGCCAACTTGCCAGGTCTGCGGGTTGATACCGTGGCAGGCGATGATGTGATTAACAGCATTGAGTACACTCAGGCACTGGTGGTCACCGGCAGTAGTACCGGACTGGCGGCGGGCGCGGCGTTGACGGTGGTTATCAATAGCGTCACCTACGGCGCAACGGTACTCGCCGATGGCACCTGGAGCGTCGGCGTTCCGGCAGCGGACGTGGCTAACTGGCCTACGGGGACGGTCAATATTGCCGTCTCTGGCACTAATACCGCCGGAACCACAACCAGCATTAGCCATCCGGTCACGGTCAATCTCGCTGCCGTGGCGATTACCATCAATACACTCTCCACTGACGATGTGATAAACGCCGCCGAAAAAGGCACTGATTTGCAGCTTTCTGGCACCACCTCCGGCGTGGAAGCGGGGCAGACCATTACCGTTATTTTCGGTGGCAAAAGCTACACCACCACGGTTGCCGCGGATAATACCTGGGGGCTGACGATCCCAGCAGCCGATCTCGCAACCTTGCCGGATGGCGCAGCAAACATCCAGGCCAGCGTCAGCAACGTCGCGGGTAACAACGCCCAGGCAACGCATGTTTATAGCGTCGATGCCACCGCGCCCTCCGTTACTATCAACACCATCGCCAGCGACGATATTCTTAATGCCGCCGAAGCGGGATCGGCGCTGACCATCAGCGGCACCAGCACCGCAGAAGCCGGGCAGACAGTGACCGTGACGCTAAACGGCATCAATTACAGCGGCAACGTGCAGGCAGACGGGAGCTGGAGCGTCAGCGTACCAACTGGCGATTTAGCCGACCTTACCGCCAGCCCCTATACGGTGAGCGCGGCGGTCAGCGACAAAGCGGGCAACCCAACCTCGGCGACGCATAACCTGACGGTGGATCTTGCCGCTCCGGTCGTCACCATTAACACGGTAGCAGGCGATGACATCATTAACGCCACGGAACATGCTCAGGCGCAGATTATCAGCGGCTCGGCAACGGGCGCGACGACGGGTAACACGGTTTCCGTGACGATTGGCACGACCACCTACACCACCGTGCTGGACGCCAACGGCAACTGGAGCATCGGCGTGCCTGCCAGCGTGATTTCCGCGCTGGCCCAGGGCGATGTGACCATTACCGCCACGGTTACCGACTCCGCAGGCAACAGCGGCACGGCCTCGCACACTGTCAGCGTGGCGCTCGGTGCACCGATACTCGCCATTAACACCATCGCCGTCGATGACATCATCAACGCCACGGAGAAAGGCGCGGATCTGTCGATTTCCGGCACCAGCAACCAGCCTGCGGGCACGCAGGTAACTGTTACGCTCAACGGGCAAAATTACACCACCACTGCCGATGCTTCCGGGAACTGGAGCGTGACTGTTCCGGCGTCTGCGGTTGGTACGCTCGGTGAAGCGACTTATACGGTGACTGCCGCCGCAACCGATGTTGATGGCAATAGCGGTTCCGCCAGCCATAACGTGCAGGTTAATACCGCGCTACCGGGCGTCACCATTAACGTTGTGGCAACGGACGATATTATTAACGCCGCCGAAGCGGGGGCAACTCAAACTATCAGCGGGCAGGTCACGAGGGCCGCGGCGGGCGACACGGTGACCGTGACGCTCGGTGGGGCGACTTACACCGCTACGGTACAGGCAGACTTAAGCTGGAGTGTCGATGTTCCGGCTTCGGCGTTACAGGCGTTGGGCAACGGAGAGCTGAGCATTTCGGCTTCGGTAACGAACAGCGTAGGCAATACCGGTAACGGCACGCGCGAAATCACCATAGACGCGAATCTCCCCGGTCTGCGGGTCGATACCGTGGCGGGCGATGATGTGGTCAACATTATCGAGCACGGTCAGGCGCTGGTGATTACCGGCAGCAGCTCTGGGCTGGCGGTGGGTAGCAATGTCACGCTGACCATTAACGGGCAAACCTATGTTGCGGCAGTGCTGGCGGATGGCACCTGGAGCGTCGGCGTTCCGGCGGTGGATGTCAGCGCCTGGCCTGCGGGGGCGGTGACGATTACGGCGAGCGGCAGCACTACCGCCGGAAACTCGGTCAGCGTTACGCATCCAGTGACTGTCGATCTCTCGGCGGTGGCGGTCAGCATCAACGCCATTACCACCGATGATGTGATTAACGCCGCTGAAAAAGGCGCGGCATTAACGCTCTCCGGCAGCACCTCTGGCGTGGAGGCCGGGCAAACGGTCACCGTGACCTTTGGCGGTAAAACCTATACTGCAAGTGTCGCGGCGAATGGTTCCTGGAGCACCACGGTTCCGGCGGCGGATATGGCAGCCCTGCGTGATGGTGATGCCAGCGCGCAGGCCAGCGTCAGCAACGTTAACGGCAACAGTGCCACCACTACCCACGCTTACAGCGTCGATGCCACCGCGCCAACGGTGACCATTAACACCATTGCGGGCGACGATATTCTTAACGCCGCCGAAGCGGGTGCGGCGCTGACCATCACCGGCAGCAGCACGGCGGAAGCCGGGCAGACGGTGACCGTCACGCTCAATGGCGCAAACTATACTGGCACGGTACAAACGGACGGCAGCTGGAGTATCAGCGTACCGCCAGCCGACTTAAGCGCTCTGACCGCCAGCAACTACACCGTCAGCGCGGCGGTGAGCGACAAGGCCGGAAACCCGACCTCGGTTAACCACAACCTGACGGTGGATACTTCCGTTCCGGTCGTCACCATCAACACTGTCGCGGGTGATGATGTGATCAACGCGACGGAACACGCCCAGGCGCAGATTATCAGCGGCTCTGCCACTGGTGCGGCAACCGGTAACACCGTGACGGTGACTATCGGCACAAATACCTTCACCACGGTGCTGGATGCCAGCGGCAACTGGAGCGTCGGCGTCCCGGCAAGCGTTGTTTCGGCACTGGCAAACGGCACGGTGACCATTAACGCCAGCGTCACTGACGCCGCCGGAAACAGCGGCAACGCCAGCCATCAGGTGACGGCCAATACCGGGCTGCCGACCATTACCTTTAACGCCATCAGCAGCGATAACGTTCTGAACGCCGATGAAAAAGGCCAGCCGTTGACCATCAGCGGTAGCAGTACGGGGCTGGCGACCGGCGCACAGGTTACCGTCACGCTCAACGGTCATAACTACAGCGCTACCACCGACGCAGCAGGCAACTGGACCTTAACCGTGCCGGTGAGCGATCTGGCGGCCTTAGGTCAGGCTAACTATACCGTCAGCGCCAGCGCCACCAGTGCGGCAGGCAACACCGCCAGCAGCCAGGCGAATTTACTGGTCGACAGCGGCCTGCCAGGCGTCACCATCAATACCGTGGCGGACGACGATATTATCAACGCCGCCGAAGCCGGGGCCGATCAAACCATCAGCGGGGGGGGTGACCCGCGCCGCCGCTGGCGATACAGTTACCGTGACGCTGGGCGGTAACACTTACACCGCTACGGTACAGGGCAACTTAAGCTGGAGCGTCAGCGTTCCGGCAGCCGATCTCCAGGCGTTGGGCAATGGTGATTTGACCATTACCGCCTCGGTTACCAACGCGAATGGCAATACGGGTAGCGGCACGCGGGATATCACCATTGATGCCAATCTGCCAGGGCTGCGGGTGGATACCGTGGCGGGCGATGATATCGTCAACAGCATCGAGCATGGTCAGGCGCTGGTGATCACCGGCGGCAGTAGCGGCCTGAATGCAGGTGCTGTGCTGACGGTTACCATCAACAGTGTGGCGTATTCCACCACGGTACAGGCGGATGGAAGCTGGAGCGTTGGCATTCCGGCGGCAAACGTCAGCGCCTGGCCTGCGGAGGCGTTAACCGTTGACGTGACAGGCCAGAGCAGCGCCGGAAACCCGGTCAGCGTCAGCCATCCGTTCACCGTCGATTTAACGGCGGTGGCAATCAGCATCAACACCGTTGCCAGCGATGACGTGATTAACGCCGCCGAAAAAGGCACCGACCTGACCCTTTCCGGCAGCACCAGCGGGATTGAAAGCGGGCAAACCGTCACAGTCACTTTTGGCGGTAAAACCTACACCGCAAGCGTCGCCGCCAATGGAAGCTGGAGCGTAACGGTTCCGGCGGCAGATCTGGCAACCTTGCCAGACGGCGCGGCGAACGTGCAGGCCAGCGTTAGCAGCGCGAGCGGTAACAGCGCCTCGGCGACCCATGCGTACAGCGTTGACGCCAGCGCGCCGACGCTCACCATTAACACCATCGCCAGCGATGACATCCTTAACGCCACGGAGGCGGGAAGCCCGCTCACCATCAGCGGCACCAGCACCGCCGAAACCGGGCAGACGGTCACCGTCACCCTTAACGGCGCAACCTACACCGGTAATGTACAGGCGGACGGTAGCTGGAGCGTCAGCGTTCCCACTTCAGCCCTGGGCGCTCTGACTGCAAGCAATTACACCGTCAGCGCCACGGTCAACGACAAAGCGGGCAACCCCGGCAGCACCAGCCATAATCTGGCGGTAGACACCACCGCGCCGGTTCTCACCATTAACACCGTGGCAGGCGATGACATCATTAACGACGCCGAACACGCCCAGGCGCTGGTGATCTCCGGTACCAGCACCGGCGGGGAAGCGGGTGATGTGGTGAGCGTTGTGCTCAACGGCAAAACCTACACCACGACGCTGGATGCCTCCGGCAACTGGAGCGTCACCGTGCCCGCCTCGGCGGTCAGTGCACTGGGCGAAGCCACCTACAGCGTGACGGCGAGCGTCACCAATGCCCAGGGTAACAGCAGCACCGCCAGCCATAACGTGCAGGTCATTACCGCGCTGCCGGGCGTCACCATTAATCCGGTGGCGACGGACGATATTATCAATGCTTCAGAGGCGGGCAGCGCGCAAACTATCAGCGGCCAGGTAACCGGGGCGGTGGCTGGCAGCACCGTCACCGTTGAACTGGGTGGTAAAACTTACACCGCCACTGTGCAGGCTGATTTAAGCTGGAATGTAAGCGTACCAGCCGCTGACTGGCAGGCGTTAGGTAACGGTGAATTAACCGTTAATGCCTCGGTGACCAACGCCGTTGGCAACACCGGCAGCGGCATGCGTGATATCACCATCGATGCCAGTCTGCCCGGTCTGCGGGTGGATACCGTCGCAGGCGATGATGTGGTCAATATCATCGAACACGGTCAGGCACAGGTGATTACCGGGAGCAGCTCCGGCTTTACGGCAGGTACGGCGCTGACCGTGGTGATAAATAACCAAACTTATGCCGCCACGGTGTTGGCGAACGGCACCTGGAGCGTCGGCGTTCCGGCGGCGGATGTCAGTAACTGGCCTGCGGGAACGCTGAATATTACCGTTAGCGGGGCGAACAGTGCCGGAACACAAACCAGCATTACCCATCCGGTGAGCGTTGATCTCACTACCGTCGCCATCAGCATGAACAGCATCACCAGCGATGATGTGATTAACGCCACTGAAAAAGGTGCGGCGCTAACGCTCTCCGGTAGCACATCCGGCGTCGAAGCGGGGCAAACCGTTACCCTTACTTTTGGCGGCAAAACTTACACCACCACGGTGGCGGCAAACGGTAGCTGGAGCACCACCGTTCCGACTGCGGATTTGGCGGCTCTGCGTGACGGCGATGCCAGCGCCCAGGTGCGGGTGACTAACGTCAACGGCAACAGCGCCACGACAACGCATGAATACAGCGTCGATAGCGCCGCGCCAACGGTGACCATCAACACCATTGCCAGCGATAACATCATCAACGCCAGCGAAGCGGCGGCGGGCGTGACGGTTTCCGGCACCAGCACCGCGGAAACCGGGCAGACGCTGACCGTCACGCTTAATGGCACTAACTACCAGACCACGGTGCAGGCAGACGGCAGCTGGAGCTTAACGCTGCCTGCCAGTGACCTAACCGCACTTGCCAATAACGGCTACACCCTGACCGCCACGGTCAGCGATCTGGCGGGTAACCCTGGCAGCGCCAGCAAAGGCGTCACCGTCGATACCACCGCGCCGGTGATTAGCTTTAACACCGTGGCGGGCGATGACGTGATTAACAACGTCGAACATACTCAGGCGCAGATTATCAGCGGCACCGCCACGGGCGCGGTGGCGGGTGACCGCCTGGTGGTGACCATCGCCGGGCAGCAGTATGTCACCAGCACCGATGCCAGCGGCAACTGGAGCGTTGGCGTGCCAGCCAACGTGGTTTCCGGCCTTGCGGACGGCACGGTGACCATCAGCGCCACCATCACCGATAGCGCAGGCAACAGCAGCACGCAGACGCACAACGTGCAGGTGAACACGGCGGTGGTGTCGCTCTCGGTCAGCACCATCAGTGGCGATAATATTATTAACGCCGCCGAAGCAGGCAGTGCGCTGACCCTGAGCGGCACCGGAACGAACTTTGCCGCAGGTACGGTGGTGACCGTGTTACTTAACGGCAAAGGCTACAGCGCCACCATTCAGAGCAACGGGAGCTGGAGCGTGAACGTGCCGGCGGCAGACGTTGCGGCGCTTGCGGATGGCACCAGCTATACGGTTAGCGCCTCCGCGCAGGACAGCGCCGGAAACAGCGCCACGGCCTCGCGCAGCGTGGCGGTGGATCTCACCGCGCCGATTATCAGCATTAACACCGTTTCGACGGACGATCGACTCAACGCCGCCGAACAGCAGCAGCCGTTAACCCTTAACGGCTCGACCAGCGCGGAAGTGGGGCAAACGGTCACCGTCACCTTTGGCGGCAAAACCTATACCGCCACGGTTGCCGCCAATGGCACTTGGGCGCTGAACGTGCCTGCGGCGGATCTGGCATCGCTCGGGCAGGGTGCGCAGACCATTACCGCCAGCGTGAACGATCGTGCCGGTAACCCCGGTCAAACCACGCACGCCCTGACCGTCGATACCGTTGCGCCAACGGTCACCATCGCCACGGTGGCGGGTGACGATATTATCAACAACGCCGAGCAGCTTGCCGGGCAGACCATCAGCGGCACCACCACCGCCGAAGCGGGCCAGACGGTGAGCGTCACCTTTAACGGACAAAACTGGACCGCAACGGTCGGCAGTGGCGGAAGCTGGTCGGTGTTTATTCCGGCGCAGCAGTTTGCCGGATTAAGCGACGGCAGCTACACCATCAGCGCGACGGTCAGCGATCAGGCCGGAAACCCCGGTAGCGCCAGCCGTGGCGTGACGTTGAATGGCGACGTCCCCACCGTCACCATTAACACCCTTGCGGGCGATGATGTGGTGAACGCGGCGGAACACGGCGCGTCTTTGGTGATCAGCGGCACCACCACCGCCCCAGTCGGGCAGACGCTGACTCTGACCTTAAACGGTAAAACCTACACCACTACGGTGCAGACCGGTGGTAGCTGGAGCTACACCCTCGGCAGCGCCGATGTCACCGCGCTGGCGGACGGCAATGCCTATGTGATTAACGCTTCGGTGAGCAACGCCATTGGCAACATCGGTAGCAGCAATCACACCATTACCGTCGATCTCAGCGCCCCGGCGATGGGCATTAATATTGATTCCCTGCAAGCCGACACTGGCCTTAGCGCCAGCGACTTTATCACCAGCGTCAGCCCGGTGGTGGTCAACGGCTCACTCACCGCCGCGCTTGCCAGTAACGAGACGGCGCAAATCAGTATCGACGGCGGTGTAACCTGGAGCACGCTTACCGTTACTGGCACGACCTGGCGCTATAACGACAGCCGCACGCTGACCGATGGTAACTATCTCTATCAGGTGCGGGTGATTGATGCGGCGGGCAACGTCGGGGCGACTGATAGCCAGAATGTGGTGATCGACACTACTGCGCCAGATCCCGCGGTGAAAACCATCGCCATTAGCGCGATCACCACCGATACAGGTCTGATTACTAATGATTTTGTCACCAGCGACACGACGCTTGCGGTAAGCGGCACGCTGGGCTCGGCACTTTCTGCCGGTGAGTTCGCGCAAATCAGTATCGATGGCGGCACCACCTGGCAGAATCTGGCGGTAAATGGATTAACCTGGACTTATCTTGACGGGCGCACGCTGACCGACGGTAACTACAACTATCAGGTACGGGTGATCGACACCGCCGGAAATATCGGCGCGACCGCCAGCCAGATAGTCACCGTGGATACCACCGCGCCGCTGGCGAGCAAAACCATCGTCATTGCGGGCATCAGCGATGACACCGGGTTAAGCAGCAGCGATTTTGTGACCCGTGACACTACGTTGACCGTGCGCGGGACGCTCGGCGCGGCGCTGGCGGCAGATGAACGGGCGCAAATCAGCCTTGATGGTGGCGTTACCTGGGCCACCTTAACCGTTATCGGCACCAGCTGGAGCTATGCCGATGGTCGCACGCTCACCGACGGCACATGGAATTACACGGTGCGGGTGGTGGATCTGGCGGGGAATGTCGGGCAGACCGCGACGCAAAACGTGGTGGTTGACACCATCAGCCCGGAAGCGGCGAAAAGCATCACTATTACCGGTATCAGCGATGACACCGGAGCCAGCAGCAGCGATTTTATTACCAGCGACACCACGCTTACCGTGCGCGGCGTGCTGGGCGCGGCGCTCGGCGCTAATGAGTTCGCGCAAATCAGTACCGACAACGGCGCAACCTGGGTGAACGTGACCGTTGCCGCAGACGGTCTGAACTGGACATATGTGGACGGGCGTACGCTGACCAACGGCACCACCACCTGGCAGGTGCGGGTGGTTGATTTAGCGGGCAACGTTGGCGCAACCGGCAGCCAGTCGGCGCAGATTGACACCGTTAACCCGGCGCAGGTGCTCACCATCGCCAGCATCAGCACCGATACGGGGAGTTCGGCCACCGACTTTATCACCAGCGATACCACGCTCACGCTGACCGGTTCGCTGGGGGCGGGGCTTGCCAGCGGCGAAGTGGCGCAGATTAGCCTCGATGGCGGCGCGACCTGGACCACGCTCACCACCAACGGTACGCAGTGGACTTACACTGACAGCCGCACGCTGACCGACGGCAGCTACGTTTATCAGGTACGGGTGCTGGATCTGGCGGGAAATACAGGCCCGGTGGTATCGAAAACGGTGGTGGTCGATACGATTAACCCCACCGCCACGCCGACCATTGTGTCGTATACCGATGATGTCGGGCAGCGGCAGGGGACGTTTAGCAATTCGCAGGCCACCGACGACACCACGCCGTTGCTCAACGGCGTGCTCTCTGCGCCGCTTGCCAGCGGTGAAGTCGTTTACCTCTACCGTAACGGTCTGCTGTTAGGTGCGGTAACGATGGTCGGCGCGCTGAACTGGACTTACAGCGACAGTGGTCTGGTCAGCGGCGCGTACACCTACAGTGCGCGAGTGGTGGATCTGGCCGGGAATATCACCTCCTCCAGTGATTTTGTCCTGACGGTCGATACCTCTATTCCGACCACGCTTGCGCAAATCACCAATCAAACCACACGCGATACCACGCCGATTATCAGCGGCGTACTCACCGCGGCACTCGCCAGCGGACAGTATGTTGAAGTGGTGATCAACGGCAAAACTTACACTTCGCAGCCAGGCGGTGCGGTGGTCGTCGATCCGGCGCACAACACCTGGTATGTACAACTGCCGGATACCGACGCGCTGGCGGCGTCTGCGACCGCCTATAACGTCACCGCGCAGGTGAAAAGCTCGGCGGGCAATGGCAACACCGCCAACGTCAGCACTGGCACGGTAACGGTTAACGCGGCGATAGATTACACACCGACCTGGACCACCACCAGCAAATCCACCGCCTGGGGGCTGACTTATGGACTCGACAACCACGGGATGTGGACGGTGCTGGCCAACCAGCAAATTATGCAATCCACCGATCCGCTCACCTGGTCGAAAACCGCCCTGACGCTGGTGCAAAGTGGCAACAACTATGCCACCAGCTCCATCGCCGATTACAACCGTAACGGTACGGGCGATCTGTTTATTACCCGTGATGACTACGGCACGGGGTATATCAACGGCTTTACTAATAACGGCGACGGTACGTTTTCCAGCGCCATCCAGGTGAACGTTGGCACCCTGACGTGGTATGGCTCGATTGTGGCGTTCGATAAAGAGGGCGACGGTTATCTTGATTTCTGGATTGGCGACGCCGGGGGGCCGGACTCCAACACTTTCCTGTGGAACAACGCCGGCACCCTGACAGGCAACTCCACCACCGCTAATAACGGGGGGAGTGCTACGGTCGGTGGGGCGGTGACAGGTTATTTGTCACTCAACGAAGGTTCCGGTGTCGATCTTAATAATGACGGCAGAATTGATCTGGTTCAGCACACTTTCAACCTGAACAACAACTTCACCCTCTCATCGTTGATAAGCCAGGGCAATGGCACCTTCGTCTGGGGACAAAACACCGTCAATACTTTCCTCAGTAGTCCTGGCTCGGGGGGAAACTCGACATCCGTTTCCATGACATGGGCCGATTTCGATGGTGACGGCGATATGGACCTCTTCCTGCCCGCCAGCCAGGGAAGAGCTAACTACGGCTCGCTGTTATTCAACACCAACGGCGTGCTGGGTAGCCCGGTGGCGGTCGGCGCGACGGCAACCACCTACGCCAGTCAATTCAGCCTGGCCGTCGACTGGGATCATGACGGGTTAATGGACATCGCCCGTATCGCCCAGACCGGACAGTCGTATCTTTATACTAACGTCAGCAACGCCAGTAACTGGACACAATCGGCACTCGGTGGCAGCCAGAGCGGCACCACCAGCGGCGTGGCGGCAATGGACTACGACTGGGACGGCGCGGTGGATGTGCTGGTAACCAAACAGTCGGGCAGCGTGTTCCTCATCCGTAACACTAACACGGTGAGCTACGGCACCTCGTTGCACCTGCGTATCACCGATCCCAACGGTATTAATGTCTATTACGGCAATACCGTGAAGCTGTACAACTCGGCGGGCGTGCTGGTGGCGACACAAATCATCAACCCGCAGTCGGGGATGGGCGTTAACGACACCTCGGCGCTGGTCAACTTCTACGGACTTAACGCTGGAGAAACCTACAACGCGGTGCTGATCAAATCCACTGGCACCACCGCCAGCAATATCGACCAGACGGTGAATACCAGCTGGGGTGGCTTACAGGCCACCGATGCTACTCACGCTTACGATCTCAGTGCTGAAGCGGGTACGGCGAGCAACAACGGCAAGTTTGTCGGCACTGGCTATAACGACACCTTCTTCGCCACCGCAGGCACCGACACCTACGACGGTTCCGGCGGCTGGGTGTACAGCTCCGGCACAGGAACCTGGCTGGCGAACGGCGGCATGGACGTGGTCGATTTCCGTCTCTCAACGGTGGGCGTCACCGCTAACTTAAGCGTTACCACCGCACAGGCCACCGGTTTTAATACCTCGACATTTACCAATATCGAAGGGATTTCCGGCTCGAATTTTAATGACACTCTGACCGGCAGCAGCGGCGATAACCAACTGGAAGGGCGCGGCGGCAACGACACGCTCAACATCGGTAACGGCGGTCACGACACCTTGCTATATAAACTGCTTAACGCCAGTGACGCCGCCGGGGGCAACGGTTCGGACGTGGTGAATGGCTTTACGGTAGGCACCTGGGAAGGCACCGCCGACACCGATCGCATTGATATTCGTGAACTGTTACAGGGCAGCGGCTACACCGGAAACGGCAAAGCCAGCTATGTCAACGGTGTGGCAACGCTGGATGCCCAGGCCGGAAACATCGGTGATTTTGTCAAAGTTACCCAGAGCGGCAGCGACACCATCGTGCAGATCGACCGTGACGGCACGGGCGGCGGCTTTGCGACAACTAACGTGGTCACGCTGACGGGCGTGCACACCGACCTCGCCACTTTACTGGCGAATCATCAGTTGATGGTGGTGTAGAGAATGAAAAAAAATGCCCAGTCCGTGGAAGCCTGGCTGGAGGCGATGATCGCCGTGGCGCGCTATTACCGCCTCGATTTTTCCCAGGAGAATGTGCGCGCGACCGTCAACTGGGAGCGCGACAGCAAGCGGGAAGAGTTGCTCACCGACATGGCGCGGCAACTGGGAATGGGGCTACGGCTGGTAGAATTTTCCGCTGATTCGCTTAACCCCTGGCGGCTGCCGCTGATCGCGGTGTTTGATAATCAACAGATTGGCGTTATCACCCGCCGCGACAATCACGACAATATCAGCGTTCAGTTCAGCGGTGACGAAGGGCTGGAAACTACGCTAAACGTCACGGATATAGAAGACAAAATCGTTGAACTGGCGCTGCTACGACCGCTCAGCGCCATTCCCGATGCGCGGGTGGATGACTACATTCGCCCGTATCAGGCTAACTGGTTCTGGAATCTTTCGCTAAAAGACTGGCGGCGCTACGGCGATATTATGCTGGCCTCGCTGGTGGCGAACGTGCTGGCGCTGGCGGCGATGATTTTCTCGATGCAGGTTTACGACCGCGTTGTTCCGGCGCAGTCCTACCCGACGCTATGGGTGCTGTTCGCCGGGGTGATGATGGCGATCCTGTTTGAGTTCTGTATGCGCATGGTGCGCACACACCTTTCCGATGTGATCGGCAAACGGGCGGATCTGCGTATTTCGGATCGCGTGTTTGGTCACGCATTACGGCTGAAAAATAACGTGCGATCGAAATCCACCGGATCGTTTATCTCACAGATCCGCGAACTGGAATCGGTGCGGGAGCTGATCACCTCCACCACCATTGGCGCGGTAGCGGATCTGCCATTCTTCCTGCTGTTTGTTTTTATTCTGTGGATGATCGGCGGCTGGCTGGTGCTGGTTGTTTTGCTGGCGCTGCCGTTGCTGGTGATCCCCGGCCTGCTGGTACAACGCCCGCTGGCGCGGCTGGCGAACGAAGGGATGCGCGAATCGGCAGTGCGCAACGCTACGCTTGTCGAGGCCGTGCAGTCGATTGAAGACATTAAACTGCTGCGTGCTGAACAGCGTTTCCAGAATCAGTGGAATCACACCAACGACGTGGCGTCATCTATCAGCATGAAGCAACGTTTTCTCACCGGGCTGCTGCTCACCTGGACGCAGGAAGTGCAATCCATCGTCTATGTGGTGGTGCTGTTGGTGGGCTGCTTTATGGTGATGAGCGGCGACATGACCACCGGCGCGCTGGTCGGAACGACGATTCTGGCTTCGCGCACCATCGCGCCGCTGTCGCAGATATCCGGCGTGCTTTCGCGCTGGCAGCAGGCGAAAGTGGCGCGTAACGGGCTTGATGAACTGATGAAGCGCCCGGTGGATCAGCCGGAGCACGGCAAACTGGTGCATAAAGCGGTACTGCACGGTAATTATCAGTTTAGCAACGCGGTGTTTTATTACGACGAAGAAGAGAAAATTGCCGATGTAGCGATTGGCAAACTCAACATTCAGGCCGGTGAGAAAATCGCCATTCTCGGGCGCAACGGCGCGGGTAAATCAACGCTACTGCAAATGCTCGCCGGAATGCGTATCGCCCAGCAGGGGCAGGTGCTGCTGGATAACATCAGCATCGGGCAGCTTGATCCGGCAGATCTGCGTCGCGACATGGGGCTGCTCAGCCAGACCGGGCGACTGTTCTTCGGTTCGCTGCGGGAAAACCTCACCATGGGGATGCCGGAGGCCAGCGATGAAGATATCGAACGCGCATTAACCCTCAGCGGGGCGCTGCCGTTTGTGCAGAAGCAGAAAAACGGCCTTAACTACATGATTCAGGAAGGGGGATTTGGTCTTTCTGGCGGCCAGCGGCAAACGCTGCTGCTGGCGCGGCTCCTCATCTCTCAACCCAACATCGTCCTGCTCGATGAACCCAGCGCCTCGCTGGATGAAATGGCGGAAGCGTATTTAATTGAACAACTAAAACAGTGGATTGGGCATCGCACGCTGGTCATCGCCACTCACCGCACGGCGATGCTGCAACTGGTGGACCGCATTATCGTGATGGATCAGGGGCGGATTGTGATGGATGGCGCGAAAGAGGCCATTTTGCGTGAACAGAGCGAACCCACGGCGCGACGGGTGGTGTTGCAGGAGAAGAATAAGGGGTCTGCTGCATGAACGGACAACTGCAATACAACCGTGGCCTGACTGAACCCCGCTTGCCGCGTTCGGCGCTGGCGGTACGCGTTACCGCTGTGATGCTGCTCTGTTTTCTCGGCTGGGCGTGGTACTTCCAGCTTGATGAAGTCACCACCGGCAGCGGCACGGTAGAACCTTCTGGACGCGAACAGGTGGTACAGTCGCTGGAAGGCGGGATTTTGTATCATCTCGACGTGAAGGTTGGCGATATTGTCGAACAGGGGCAGCCGCTGGCGCAGCTTAACCGCACCAAAACGGAATCCGACGTCCAGGAAGCGATGTCGCGGCTGTATGCGGCGCTGGCAACCTCGGCGCGGCTGCGGGCAGAAGTGAGCAATAAACCGCTGGTCTTCCCTGACGAACTGAATAAATTCCCCGAACTTATCGAGTCGGAAACGGCGTTATATAACACTCGCCGCGACGGGTTGAACAAAGCCACCACCGGGCTGACGCAGGGGATTAGCCTGGTCAACCGCGAACTGGCGATGACCCAGCCGCTGGTGAAACAGGGGGCGGCGAGCAGCGTTGAAGTGCTGCGCCTGCAACGCCAGGCCAATGAACTGGAAAACAAACTTAGCGACGTGCGTACGCAATACTACGTACAAGCGCGCGAAGAGTTAGCGAAAGCCAATGCGGAAGTGGAAACCCAGCGTTCGGTGATCCGCGGGCGGGAAGATTCTCTCACCCGGCTCAACTTTACTGCGCCGGTGCGAGGCATTGTTCAGGACATTGACGTCACCACGGTTGGCGGCGTCATCGCCCCCGGTGGTAAACTCATGACTATCGTGCCGCTGGATGAGCAACTGTTGATCGAGGCAAAAATCTCCCCCCGCGATGTGGCGTTTATCCATCCGGGGCAAAAATCGCTGGTGAAAATAACCGCTTACGATTACTCCATCTACGGCGGCCTGCCAGGGGAAGTGGCGGTGATTTCACCGGACACTGTACAGGATGAAGTGCGGCGCGATGTTTATTACTATCGGGTGTACATTCGCACTTTCAGCAACCATCTGGAAAATAAAAGCAAACAGCAGTTTCCGATATTTCCCGGTATGGTGGCGACGGTCGATATCCGCACTGGCAAAAAAAGCGTGCTGGATTATCTGTTGAAACCCTTTAACAAAGCACAGGAGGCGTTGCGCGAACGATGAACATTAGCGATGTAGCAAAAATTACCGGCCTGACCAGCAAAGCCATTCGCTTCTATGAAGAAAAGGGGCTGGTGACGCCGCCGATGCGCAGCGAAAATGGTTATCGAACCTACACGCAGCAGCATCTCAACGAACTGACCTTACTGCGCCAGGCGCGCCAGGTGGGCTTTAACCTGGAAGAGAGCGGCGAACTGGTGAATCTGTTTAACGACCCGCAGCGTCACAGCGCCGATGTAAAACGGCGCACCCTGGAGAAAGTGGCGGAGATCGAACGACACATTGAGGAGCTGCAATCCATGCGCGACCAGCTACTGGCGCTGGCGAATGCCTGCCCTGGCGATGACAGCGCCGACTGCCCGATTATCGAAAATCTCTCTGGCTGCTGTCATCATCGGGCGGGGTAATTAAGGCATACGGAAATAGTCGTCCATTATTTTCGTCAACTCCGGACGTTCGCCGTCATCGTTGATGGCAAAATCCAGAAAAAAGGCATCTGCTTGCGGCGTTCGGTTTTGCGCCATCAACCGGAAGGTGAGAGGGCGATAAATGGCGTATGCCGGATGGCTGATAACGAATCGAGCAAAGTCAACAAAAAGCGGCGAGTGTGTGGAAAACAGTGCCTGCAAAATAACATCAGCCTTTTCATCCCCCTCCAAACCTTGTTGGATCATGCGCTTAATACGAGCTTCGCTCAAATTCCCGGCCTCAACAATTTGCCAGGCTTGATCCAGTGAAGGGTACCGGCTGACGCTCTGCTGCAACTCTTCTGACCAGGTTTCGGATAGGCTGATGTGCTTATCAGGGCCGAAACTCTCCCATGCGTTGGGCGGTAATGTTTTCCATTCAGTGAGTTTGGGAACGTGACACAGCAGCTCTGTTTTGTGCAGACATTCTCCGCCAGGAAATACCAGGGTTTGTTGCTCATCATTAAAATGGGTTGCCGTGCTGAGCACCAGTGTTTTGAGCGGTCGCCCTTCCAGCGCGGCGGCTGTTGCTTTATGGTGTCCGTCGAGCAGAACGCAGAGATAGGAATCAGGGAGATACCAGGCCAGAGCGCGGGCGTCCGGTTTATTGCGATAAAACGTCGTACGCTCAGGATTAAAATGTGATGGCGGCTGGCCGGGTAGAAGAAAACAGGGGGCGGTGTCACTGAAATAGCAATATTCAGGATCCCAGACGGCAACGGTCGCCGGATTACTGGCGCTATGGTCCGTTGCCGCCCAAAAGAAATGCCCGTTGCCATCCGTCGGGTAAAGTTCACGATCTTCGAGCAGATAATAGCCATCAGCCATGCATGAGAACAGCGGTGTCAGCGCGGCAAAAGCGTCCGTCATGCCAGACCACGGGCGATTCCAGTTTTCGAGAGCAGACAAAAACCGGGCGGCTCCCTGTTCATCATCCGCAAAACCGCTGTAGACAAATTCCGCACAGGTGGGGCAGCCAGCCTCGGACCAGAAACGTATTAACGGGACATCCTGCCAGCAGAGCGAACGGATAAGCCCATAAGGGTGCGGATCGTAAATCACACACTGACACAGAAATCCTTTCCCGGACTTCACCGAAAAAATGACGCCTGCAGCGGTATTATTCAGTAGACGTACTTCAGGTTTTCGACAGGGAAAAAGCATGGCTACTCCTTAGCCAAAATTTCAGTTCCCTGAACTGTGCCAGAAAATTACGCTGGTGACTATTGCTCTGGAAATGGTAACGGTATCCTTACCCATTAATCCCCGTTTGCACCGAAAGAATATGCTGCAAACTTTCTACCATTATGCGCCCCGATTGAAATAAGCCTTCCTGGATTTCATTGTTAACATTCACAGCGTGAACCAGGGAGGCTAATAATACCACTTGCAAGAATGCAAAGATAAAAGCGCCAATAATCATAATATGTATAAGCGTGAGTTTCATTTTAAATAACCCACAAACTGGCCTTCTTTCATTAAGGCGACTTTTCCTGTGTGATGATAAACAATGACGTTATACAGACCCGACTGATAAACCGTGGCATCGGCATTATCTTCATCTATGGCACATAATGAATCATTGAGATAAGCAAAGTTCTTACTGCTCATTCTGAAGGTGACGCCAAATCCTTTATAAATAGATTTTTTAGCGGCCTGGGCATGTTGTGCGGCTTCTGCATTTTTAAATGCCTGTGCTTCTGATGCACTTAAAATAGCCGCCTGACGCTGTTGTTCTGCGAGATAACAGGTGTCATGACTGACTCCCTGCGCTTGGCAATCTGCGATGCGGGAAGTGGGTGAACTACAGCCAGCCAGTAATATAACCGCCAGCAGGGAAAACGATTTAATGGAGCTATTCATCATTGTTAACCTTAAATAATGTGCGGAAAATTGCGAATAAGAAATTGCTGTTAAAATTAGAACGAATATCCCACGCCGACACCCGCACCGAAATCAGATTGTGTATCCGCAGAAATACCTGCTTTAAGTACCGTATGCGTTCCGGCATTAAAAGATGTTCCTACAGACACCGCAGATTCACCGTTGAACGTTCCCGCTCCCGCTGACACCATCATCAAGTCACCGGTTTTCACCTGTGGTTGTGAGGCGATAGCGATGGCAGATGCAGTTCCCGCATTGGCTTCTTTACGATTGTCCTCAACTTCGTTTTTCAGCGAATCGAAATGGTTATTGAGCGTGTTAATTTGTTGGCTGTTATCTGCGACCCGTTTTTGCGTGTTGGTTAACTGTTGTTGCGTTTGTGCGGAATCTTGTCTCAGACTTTCAATTTGCTCATGTGCCTGGACAGACTTCTGCGCCAGACTTTGCATTTGTTTATCGTATTGAGCCCTTTCTTTTTGCTGTTGTGCTGCCACATCGGTTGTCAGTGCATTCATTTTCTGCCCTTGTTCCGTGGTAGTGCGCTGATTAGCCTCATTTTGAGCCGCCAGTCTGGCATTAATCATCTCCTGATAATGCGCAGTATTTTGCGTATCTCCAGTCGCGGCGAGCGTTTTTTGTGTGGCTACGATCTGCGCCTGTTGCTCTGTAATTTGCGTTTGCTGGGCATCAGTTACCGCAGACTGTCGGGCGTTGATCATGCTCTGATAACGGGCGGTTGTCTGTACATCACCTGTAGCGGCAACGGTTTTTTGTCCTGCGTCAGGATCTGTCTGGGCAGGGGGAGTCTGAGTGGTATCAGGTGTTTCAGAAGGGATGTAGTGATGTTCAGTCAAATAGGTATATGCAGCGGGGCTGTTGTCGGTGCGTTCTAAAAAGCGGGTAATCTTCTGCTCAATCTCCGATTGCGACATGCCAGAGTTAATGGCTGAAAGCTCTGTTGCCGCCGCTTCAATGGTATCACCAGCTAAAACAATAGGGCTGGATGTTGCTGAAATTATGAGTGCCAGTAAAGCTACGTTTACAGTTTTCATTCATTTTCTCTTGTTTAAAATAAGTCGCATTAATGTTTCTATAAGAAACAAATAATATTGTTAATAAGAAATAAAATACGTTGCAATATGATCGAAATCTACGCCGCCATTTGTGTGATGTAAAGCGCATTTTTGTCTGGTGTAAGCGTAAACACCACCAATAAGAAACAAAAAATGTTTCTCATATAAATAAAAAAGGAAATTATTTCGTGCTCTTTCAATGTATAAAAGAGTAAAGACTTGTTTTGATAAGCGAAATAAATTCTGTTTCTGGACTAAACGTGAAGCGGTTCCTGATGTGTGCTAAAATGCGTTTCTTTGATAAATCTCAATTTTTAAGAGGTTTACGCCAGGCAGGAACATTTAAATGAATGAATTTGAGAAGATTTTTAATGAAATGAATCTGGACCGGGCATTGCTTCCCATCCTTTTTCGTTCGAACCGGTCAACAGTGTGGAAATATTTAAGTGGCGATAGTACGGCTCCTGCCTCAGCTATGTCACTGATTATGCTGTTGCAGTTGATTCAGAAACGAAACCCCGATCTGTTAGCCGAATGGTTAACGCTTTCTGATTTCACCATTCCGCCAGAAGTTTACCTGGACCAGCCTGATTACTGGAAAGGGTGGGTGTATACGCAACACAAGGTCAATAAAAACGTCCTGGAATATCTAAAAAAACATTATCCGGATGAAGACCAAAAAAGTATGGGTAAAGGCCGGGAAGAGTAATTTTGCCTCTACTCGGCTATATGCCGGATGCGGCGCAAGCGTCTTATCTGGCCTACGATTCGGGCATATTTTGTAGGCATGATAAGACGCGCCAGCGTCGCATCAGGCGATGACCGCACGGATAATCAGCGTTATCCCTTCTATCGCAATCACCTCAACATGCGTACCTGCACTGAGATCCTCGCTGGCGCTGACGGGCCATGAACTGTCACCGACGCGCATATGACCGCGCCCGTTGACCAGCGGAGATTCCAGAACAAAACGTTGGCCAATCAACTGCTGCCCGCGCTGGTTTAAATGACTGTCGCTGTGCTTTTGTTCGCGCACCCGCCGCGACAACCATTTCCACCACAGCCAGGCAGCGAGCAGCGTCAGGATGGCAAACATCACCCCTTGCCACTCCCAGCCCAGCGGCAGCAACCAGACCACCAGGCCGGTAATCACCGCTGCCACGCCGCTCCACAACAGATAACCATTGCCGCCCAGCATTTCGGCAGCCAGCAGCAACCCGCCGAGACTGAGCCAGAAAATATGTGGGTGAACGACCATTAACTCCATCATGGCTGAGTCCGCTTGTTGGCGCTGTCTTTCACCAGTTCAGCAATCCCGGCAATCGACCCCATCAGGCTGCTGGCCTCTAATGGCATCATCACTACTTTGCTGTTACTGGACGAACCGATCTGTTGTAACGCTTCGGTGTATTTCTGCGCTACGAAGTAGTTCACCGCCTGAATATCACCGGAGGCGATGGCTTCAGACACCATTTTGGTGGCGCGGGCTTCCGCTTCGGCAGAACGTTCACGCGCTTCGGCCTGTAAGAATGCCGACTGACGTTCACCTTCCGCTTTCAGGATTTGCGACTGTTTTTCACCTTCGGCTTTGAGGATTTCCGCCTGACGGATCCCTTCCGCTTCAAGGATGTAAGCGCGTTTGGTACGTTCCGCTTTCATCTGCGCGTTCATCGAAGAGATAAGCTCTGCCGGTGGGCGCACGTCGCGAATTTCAATACGGGTGACTTTAATCCCCCACGGGTTGGTGGCCTCATCGACAATACGCAGCAGGCGTGAGTTGATGCTGTCGCGCTGGGAGAGCATTTCGTCAAGTTCCATTGAACCCAGTACGGTACGGATGTTAGTCATGGTCAGATTGATGATCGCCAGCTCCAGATTGCTGACTTCATAAGCCGCGCGCGGGGCATCAATTACCTGAATAAAACAGACCGCGTCGATCGTAACGTTGGCGTTATCTTTCGAGATAACTTCCTGAGAAGGGATATCGAGCACTTGCTCCATCATATTGATCTTACGACCAATGCGATCCATAAACGGCACGACCAGACTGAGCCCCGGCTGTAACGTTTTGGTATAGCGACCAAAACGTTCTACTGTCCACTGATAGCCCTGCGGCACGATTTTGACTCCCGCGCCAACAATGACCAGCGCGACAAAAATGAGAATCGGGATAAAGATAAGCATCGGAAAAACCTCCTGTTGTACCGTCCATAATCAGCAAAATTGCTGCTTGATTAAACAAATTATACCTGATTACTGAAAGAGAGTTCCCCCTTATTCCTGCGAAGGATAAACTGTTTTTAGTAAAAATCAGAAAAAGGGAACAGCGATGCAGGAAAATAGTCCTTTGCTTCAGCTACAAAACGTAGGATATCTGGCGGGTGATACGAAGATTCTTAATAACATCAATTTTTCGCTACGTGCTGGCGAATTTAAGTTAATTACCGGCCCTTCCGGTTGTGGCAAAAGTACGCTGCTGAAAATTGTTGCTTCATTAATCAGCCCAACCAGCGGAACGTTGCTGTTTGAAGGTGAGGATGTCAGTACACTCAAGCCAGAAATCTACCGCCAGCAAGTATCTTACTGCGCCCAGACGCCGACGCTGTTTGGCGATACGGTATACGATAATCTGATCTTTCCCTGGCAGATCCGTAACCAGCAGCCTGACCCAGCCATTTTTCTCGATTTTCTCGAACGCTTCGCTTTGCCGGACAGCATTTTGACAAAGAATATCGCCGAGCTATCTGGTGGTGAAAAACAACGCATCTCATTGATTCGTAACCTGCAATTTATGCCAAAGGTATTATTGCTCGACGAAATCACCAGTGCACTGGATGAAAGTAATAAACATAACGTCAATGAGATGATCCACCGTTATGTGCGCGAGCAAAATATTGCCGTGCTGTGGGTGACACACGATAAAGACGAAATTAATCATGCGGATAAAGTGATTACACTGCAACCGCATGCCGGAGAAATGCAGGAAGCACGCTATGAACTCGCATAATATTACTAACGAATCATTAGCACTGGCATTAATGCTGGTGGTGGTGGCAATCTTAATTAGCCATAAAGAAAAACTGGCGCTGGAGAAAGATATTCTCTGGAGCGTCGGGCGCGCTATAATTCAGCTGATTATTGTCGGCTATGTGCTGAAGTATATTTTCAGCGTGGATGATACCAGCCTGACATTATTGATGGTGTTATTTATCTGCTTTAATGCGGCGTGGAATGCGCAAAAACGCAGTAAATATATTGCTAAAGCCTTTGTTTCATCGTTTATTGCTATTACGGTCGGGGCGGGAATTACCCTGGCGGTGCTGATACTCTCAGGGTCGATTGAGTTTATCCCGATGCAGGTGATTCCTATTGCCGGGATGATTGCTGGTAACGCGATGGTGGCGGTAGGGCTGTGTTATAACAATTTAGGGCAACGGGTGATTAGCGAACAACAACAGATTCAGGAGAAACTGAGTCTTGGCGCGACGCCGAAACAGGCTTCAGCGATATTGATTCGCGACAGTATTCGCGCGGCTTTAATTCCGACGGTCGATTCAGCAAAAACGGTTGGCTTAGTGAGTTTACCGGGAATGATGTCCGGGCTGATATTTGCCGGGATTGATCCGGTGAAGGCGATTAAATATCAGATTATGGTGACCTTTATGCTGCTCTCAACCGCCAGCTTGTCGACCATTATTGCCTGCTATTTAACCTATCGTAAGTTTTATAATTCGCGCCACCAGTTGGTGGTGACGCAATTGACGAAGAAATAAATATTGAATTAGCACGGTTTGGTAGGCCGGATAAGGCGTTCACGCCGCATCCGGCGGCTATGCGCGGATGCCTGATGCGACGCTGGCGCGTCTTATCAGGCCTACAAACCAGCACATCGCATTTCAACGGAAAATCAATACAACAACGCATACAGTTGGCGGCGATACTTCGACGCCAGTGCATCACCCGTACCCAGCGCAGCAAGGATCTCCTGGAACGTTTTACGTGTCTGACCGTCTGCTGCGGTGAGATCTTTACGCAGATGCCCAAACAGCAACTCCAGTGCCTCTTCATTGCGCCCAACCTGATGCAGTTGCAGTGCCAGTTGCGTCGCCAGTGCGGCATCTTCTGGATTCTCCGCTACCTGCTGTTGTAGCTGTTGAATTTCCGGCGTATCAGCCGCCTGCTTCAGCAGTTCGATTTGCGCCACCAGCCCCTGGTAGCGGGTGTCCTGATCCTGCAAAGGAATGGTTTTCAGCACGGCTGCTGCATCCTCAGAACGGTTCAGCGCAATCAGCGTTTCTGCCAGCAGCAGGCCGATCTCCCCGTTTTGATTCGACAACTGCCAGGCGTCTTTCAGCAATGGCAGGGCGTCGGTGTAATTTCCTTCCTGCATCAGCTGCATTGCCTGCTGCGCTTTCAGTTCTTCTTCGCGCGGCAGCACTTTATCCAGCAGGGCGCGGATCGCTTCTTCCGGTTGTGGCCCCTGGAATCCGTCTACCGGTTGCCCGTTCTGGAACAGATACACGGTCGGGATCGCGCGCAGACCAAACTGCGCGGCAATCATTTGCTCCGCGTCGCAGTCCAGCTTCGCCAGAATAAATTGCCCGTTGTACTGCGCCGCGAGGCTTTCCAGAATTGGGGTTAACTGCAAACAGTGCTGGCTACGTTCAGACCAAAAATAGAACAGCACCGGTGTGGTCATCGACTGTTCAAGAACCTGTTGCAGATTAGATTCGTTAATGTTGACAATATTTTCTACGGACATGGAGTCGCTCTCTGTTGTCGATATTTTCTTTGACATGGGGGCTTAAGCGCGCGCTTCAACTCACCCCTGCAATATTTTGTCCATCACGCGCCCCGGCAGCAGGCGCTTAAGCACCATTACTGCCCAGGTCACCAGCGTTACCGGATAGCGCATCTTCGGCTTCTCGCTAATAAAAGCATGGCGCACTTTGTCAACCACCGCTTCCGGTCCCAACGTAAAGCGGGCGGCGATGCCAGGATTTTCGACTGGTTTATCACTTTGCGTCTGGTTGACGTTGTCGGTGAAGCGAGTGCGAATAGGACCGGGTTCGATCAGACTAACTTTAATTCCGCTGTGGCGCAGCTCCATGCGCAGTGCGTCTGACCACGCCTCCAGCGCATATTTACTGGCTGCGTAAGCGCCGCGACCCGGCGTGGAGATTAATCCCATCACCGATGAGGTCATCACAATACGCCCTTCACCGTGCGGTAACATAGCGGGTAACAGGCGCATGGTGAGCTGGTGTGCGCCGAAAAAGTTGGCAGAAAACTGCTGTTCCATCTGCGCGCGGCTGATGGTGGAAAGGGGGCCATACATGCCGAATCCGGCATTGTTAAAGATCCCATACAGACAATTATCGGTCAGGGCGATCACTTCGTCGGCTGCGCGATCAATATTTTCTGGCGAATCCAGATCGATCAACACTCCGGTGAATCCCATATTGTTCATGCGCTCAACATCATCCGGTTTCCGGCAACCGGCCAGCACATGAAAACCCTGGCGTTTTAATTCGAGCGCGCTTTCCAGGCCAATTCCACTGGAACATCCGGTAATTAAGACCGATTTTTGCATAACTTTACCTGTCAGGATCTCCGTTGCTTTATGAGTCATGATTTACTAAAGGCTGCAACTGCTTCGCCATCCAGTCGGCAATAAACGGCTGGGCGTCGCGGTTGGGATGAATGCCGTCATCCTGCATCCATTGTGGCTTGAGGTAGACCTCTTCCATAAAAAAGGGCAGCAGCGGAACATCAAACTCTTTGGCGAGTTTGGGGTAAATGGCGCTAAAGGCTTCATTATAACGGCGACCATAGTTTGCAGGCAGACGTATTTGCATTAACAATGGTTCAGCGTTGGCGGCTTTGACATCCTGCAAAATCTGGCGCAGCGTTTGCTCGGTTTGCTGTGGCTGAAAACCACGCAAACCGTCATTGCCGCCCAGTTCAACCAGCACCCAGCGCGGCTGATGCTGTTTCAGCAGAGCCGGAAGGCGCGCCAGCCCTTGTTGCGAGGTGTCGCCGCTGATGCTGGCATTAACTACCGACGTTTTACTCTGCCACTTATCATTCAACAAGGCAGGCCAGGCCGCGCTGGCAGACATTCGATACCCGGCGCTCAGGCTATCACCCAGAATCAATAACGTGTCCGCTGCGGCGGCACGGAAGGTTAACAGGACCAGGAACAGGAAGGGCAAATGCCAGCGGAAAACATTGTTGAAGTTCATCATCTTAAGAAGTCCGTCGGTCAGGGGGAGCATGAACTCTCCATCCTCACCGGAGTTGAGCTGGTTGTCAAACGTGGCGAGACCATCGCGCTGGTGGGCGAGTCGGGATCGGGTAAGTCAACCTTGCTGGCGATCCTCGCCGGGCTGGATGACGGCAGCAGTGGCGAAGTGAGTCTGGTGGGACAACCGCTACATAATATGGACGAAGAAGCGCGGGCAAAGTTGCGCGCGAAGCACGTAGGCTTTGTTTTTCAGTCATTTATGTTAATTCCTACCCTTAACGCGCTGGAAAACGTCGAGCTTCCGGCGCTGCTGCGCGGTGAAAGTAGCGCGGAAAGTCGTAATGGGGCGAAAGCGTTGCTCGAACAGTTAGGGCTGGGTAAACGTCTTGATCATCTTCCGGCACAGCTTTCCGGCGGCGAACAGCAACGAGTGGCGCTGGCGCGAGCTTTTAATGGTCGGCCTGATGTGCTGTTTGCCGACGAACCCACCGGTAATCTTGACCGCCAGACGGGCGATAAAATTGCCGACCTGCTGTTTTCCCTCAACCGTGAGCATGGCACCACGTTGATTATGGTGACTCACGACCTGCAACTGGCGGCACGCTGCGATCGCTGCTTACGACTGGTTAACGGGCAGTTGCAGGAGGAAGCATGATTGCACGTTGGTTCTGGCGCGAATGGCGCTCGCCGTCGCTGTTAATTGTCTGGCTGGCGCTAAGCCTGGCGGTGGCCTGCGTGCTGGCGCTGGGCAATATCAGCGATCGCATGGAGAAGGGCTTAAGCCAGCAGAGCCGTGAGTTTATGGCGGGCGATCGGGCGTTGCGCAGTTCGCGCGAAGTGCCGCAAGCGTGGCTGGAGGAAGCGCAAAAGCGCGGCCTGAAAGTCGGCAAGCAGCTGACTTTCGCCACCATGACATTTGCAGGCGACACACCGCAGCTGGCGAATGTTAAAGCGGTGGATGATATCTACCCGATGTATGGCGATCTGCAAACCAATCCCCCTGGCCTGAAACCGCAGGCGGGCAGCGTATTGCTGGCCCCACGCCTGATGGCACTGCTTAACCTGAAAACGGGCGACACCATTGACGTGGGCGATGCCACCTTGCGGATTGCCGGAGAAGTGATTCAGGAACCGGATTCCGGTTTTAACCCCTTCCAGATGGCTCCGCGTCTGATGATGAATCTGGCGGATGTCGATAAAACCGGAGCCGTGCAGCCGGGGAGTCGGGTCACCTGGCGCTATAAATTCGGCGGCAACGAGAACCAGCTCGACGGCTATGAGAAATGGCTGTTACCACAGCTTAAACCAGAACAACGCTGGTACGGTCTGGAACAGGACGAAGGCGCGCTGGGGCGCTCGATGGAACGCTCGCAACAGTTCCTGCTGCTTTCGGCGCTTCTGACCTTGCTGCTGGCGGTGGCGGCGGTCGCGGTGGCGATGAATCATTACTGTCGCAGTCGCTACGACTTGGTGGCGATCCTCAAAACGCTGGGAGCAGGGCGAGCGCAATTGCGTAAGCTAATCGTCGGCCAGTGGTTGATGGTGCTGGCGCTTTCAGCCGTTACCGGCGGGGCGATAGGCCTGTTGTTCGAAAACGTGTTGATGGTGCTGCTCAAGCCCGTTCTGCCTGCTGCATTACCGCCAGCCAGCCTCTGGCCGTGGCTGTGGGCGCTGGGCACCATGACAGTCATCTCGCTGCTGGTGGGGCTACGACCGTACCGCTTGTTGTTGGCAACGCAGCCTTTACGCGTATTGCGTAATGATGTGGTCGCGAACGTCTGGCCGCTGAAGTTTTATCTGCCTATTGTCACTGTGGTGGTTGTGCTGTTGCTCGCCGGACTGATGGGCGGCAGTATGCTGCTCTGGGCAGTGCTGGCGGGCGCGGTAGTGCTGGCTTTGCTGTGCGGTGTGCTGGGCTGGATGCTGCTGAATGTACTTCGCCGCCTGACGCTAAAATCGCTACCTCTGCGTCTGGCGGTCAGCCGCCTGTTACGTCAGCCGTGGTCAACGTTAAGCCAGCTTTCGGCATTTTCGCTCTCCTTTATGCTGCTGGCACTGTTGCTGGTGTTGCGTGGCGATCTGCTCGACCGCTGGCAACAGCAGCTACCGCCAGAAAGCCCGAACTACTTTTTAATCAACATCGCCACAGAACAGGTTACGCCGCTAAAAGCGTTCCTCGCGGAACATCAAATAGTCCCGGAATCGTTTTATCCGGTAGTGCGGGCGCGGTTGACGGCGATTAACGATAAGCCGACAGAAGGCAATGAAGATGAGGCGCTCAATCGCGAACTCAATCTTACCTGGCAAAATACGCGGCCCGATCATAATCCGATTGTCGCCGGTAACTGGCCGCCAAAAGCCGATGAAGTGTCGATGGAAGAGGGGCTGGCGAAACGCTTAAACGTTGCCCTCGGTGATACCGTGACTTTTATGGGCGATACCCAGGAGTTCCGCGCTAAAGTGACCAGCCTGCGCAAAGTGGACTGGGAAAGTCTGCGGCCTAATTTCTATTTTATTTTCCCTGAAGGGGCATTAGACGGGCAACCGCAGAGCTGGCTTACCAGTTTCCGCTGGGAGAATGGCAACGGCATGTTGACGCAACTCAACCGCCAGTTCCCTACCATTAGCCTGTTAGACATTGGCGCGATTTTAAAACAGGTCAGTCAGGTGCTGGAGCAGGTAAGCCGGGCGCTGGAAGTGATGGTGGTGCTGGTCACCGCCTGCGGTATGTTGCTGTTGCTGGCACAGGTGCAGGTGGGAATGCGTCAGCGTCATCAGGAGCTGGTGGTGTGGCGCACTCTCGGTGCGGGCAAAAAACTGCTGCGCACGACATTGTGGTGTGAGTTCGCCATGCTCGGGTTTGTATCCGGCCTGGTGGCCGCAATTGGTGCGGAAACGGCACTGGCAGTGTTGCAGGCGAAAGTGTTTGATTTCCCGTGGGAGCCAGACTGGCGATTGTGGATTGTGCTACCGTGCAGCGGTGCGCTGCTGCTGTCGCTTTGCGGCGGCTGGCTGGGCGCGCGACTGGTAAAAGGGAAGGCGCTGTTCAGGCAGTTTGCGGGGTGATGACAGGTGTTAGATTGCCTGATGCGACGCTGGCGCGTCTTATCAGGCCTACAAAACTGCACTTAACCGTAGGCCGGATAAGGCGTTCACGCCGCATCCGGCATGAACAGCGTGCACAGAATACCGCCTATTACCGCGACTTCACCCACTCCGCCACTTCCGCCCACTCACCGCGAAAGACAACTTTTTCCGCTTTTTTCTCAAGCTGATAGCGATACATCGGGTCGTAATATTCTTCAAGTAACGGCACCAGCCAGGCCAGATGACCGTCGGTGCTACCGGTTGCGAGTTGCGTTGTCAGCGCCGCATCCAGCCTTGCAGCCAGTTCGTTATAGCGTTGTAGCCCCAGCCGACGCTTAATCGCCGAAAGTCCGTGATGCAGGTATTCGCAATACTCCTGCCAGCCCTGTTCGTCGCCGTACGCATGGGTAAAATCATGATGCATACGCAAGAAATACTCTTCGTTCAGGCGTTCAAGACGGATCTCAAACGGATCTTCTACCACTGCAATCGCCGCCTGCGTCATGCGTTCGCGCAGGCATTCCGGCAGGTGATTCGAACCGATCATCCGGCTTTCGTCTTCCAGCACCCACAGGTGCAGCTCCTGACGGGCGTCGGTTTTTAGCATTTCGGCAGCCAGCAGGTTTTCAAAACTCGCCTGGCTAAGTTGTGGTTGTAACGTGCGACCAAAAGCAGAGCCGCGGTGACGCGCCAGCCCTTCCAGATCAACACCGTTCGGTTGCTGTTGCACTAACAGCGTTTTGCCGCTGCCGGTACAACCGCCAATCAGCACTATCGGTTTGTGTGACAGTTCAATAGTTGCCTGAATCGCCGTCTGGCGCAGTGCCTTATAACCGCCTTCCACCAGCGGATAATCAATCCCCGCTTCATGCAGCCAGCGTTGCACAATGTGCGAACGTTGACCGCCACGGGCGCAGCAGAGAATACCTTGCGGGTTTTGCAGGCACGCAGCCCGCCAGGCGTCCATGCGCTGCTGACGAATTTCACCCGCCACCAGTTTATGCCCCAGCGCCAGCGCCGCGTCTGACCCTTGCTGTTTGTAGCAGGTGCCAACGGCGGCGCGTTCATCGTTATTCATTAACGGCAGGTTGATAGCGGCGGGCATTGCGCCTTGCTCAAACTCGATGGGGGCGCGAACATCAATAATGGGCGTATCAGCAATCAGCAGGGCACGATAGTCCTGTTCCGTGTGTCTCTCTTGCATAGTTAAAAGTGAACCTCAAATCAGCTTGCACGCTATTTTACGCGCCAACGCGCAAGGAAACTTGATTTTTAACTGCGTGGGTTGCCGAAAATTTCTAAAAATCCGCTGATTTCCGGCCTGCGCTGAGTAAACAAGGTCACAATATCTTCTACCGCTTTGCCACTGCCAAATTTGCGCCATGCCAGACTCAATGGCGAAGGAGGGCGCATCGTTGGGATTACCCGGCAGATCAATTGTTGATTATCGATCATTGACTGGCAAAGTGATTTTGGCAAAAAACCAATGCCAACGCCCGCCAGATGGGCGGCGATTTTCGTTTCCATATCGGGAACAATAATCTCTTTTTGCCCCGGCAAACGCCAGGCGACGCGCTTGGTTAAGGTGCGAGCGCTGTCTTCAATATTAACCGCCGGAAAGCGCCGCAACTGCGCTTCTGTTAGCGGCTCTTCAACTTTCGCCAGCGGATGATCCGCCGCCATGACAAAGCGCCATTGCACCGATCCTAAGGGATCAAGACTAAAGGTATTTGCCAGCGCCTCGGTTCCCGTGACGCCGATAGCCAGTGAAAAACCTTCGTACAATAGCGAGTCCCAGACGCCCATATAGATTTGTCGGGAGATGTGAAACTGGGTAAAGGGGTAACGTTCATTCAGCCACGCCAGCAGCTGGGCGACGGCCTGGGGGTTGTAGAGCAGGTTGTTGATGACAATATTCACCTGGCGTTCCACGCCATCATTCACCTGTTGCAGCTCGCTGGGCATACTTTCCAGCCAGCTCAGCCAGTCTCTGGCCTGAGAAAGTAGATGCTCGCCAGCCGCTGTCAACGTCACGCTGCGAGTCGTGCGGAAAAACAGCGCCACTCCGGTATTCTCTTCCAGAAGTTTAATGCGATAACTGATCGTCGCCGTGGTTTTACATAATCGTTCTGCCGCTTTTGAAAAACTTCCTGTTTCAGCAACCGCAATGAAAGTCCGCAAGGTTTCTGGATCGAACATCTTCAGGTATCCCCTTTTAAATCCGCAAGTTGCGTGATTTTCTTATCCTCTGATTTATCAGTATTTTTACATGATAACCCTGTGTGATTTGTGGACTAAATCTAGTTTTGGAAAAATATTCCAACTTTTGTATTGATGTTGTTCTCTTAAGGTTTTAGATTGCCTGTTATTGAACCACATTGACCGGTCGGCGGTGGTTGAACGGAATTATGTTACAAGGACAAAAAGATGAAACTTCAGGTATTACCGTTAAGTCAGGAAGCCTTTAGTGCTTATGGCGACGTAATCGAAACGCAGCAACGGGATTTTTTCCATATTAACAATGGCCTGGTGGAGCGTTACCACGATTTGGCGCTGGTTGAGATTCTTGAGCAAGACCGTACGCTTATTAGCATTAACCGCGCGCAACCGGCGAATCTGCCGCTGACCATTCACGAACTCGAACGTCATCCGCTGGGCACTCAGGCCTTTATTCCGATGAAAGGGGAAGTGTTTGTGGTGGTCGTGGCGTTAGGTGACGACAAACCAGACCTGTCAACCCTGCGGGCGTTTATTACCAACGGTGAACAGGGAGTGAATTACCATCGTAACGTCTGGCATCACCCACTTTTCGCCTGGCAGCGCGTCACCGATTTTCTGACCATCGATCGCGGCGGCAGTGACAACTGTGATGTTGAAAGTATTCCTGAACAGGAACTCTGTTTTGCGTGACGCCTGTAACCGACTTGCATAAGATAAATTAATTGTTCATTGTTTATGCTCACTTGTAGGTCGGAGTTAACGTAGGTATGACGGAAGTTAGACGGCGCGGCAGGCCAGGACAGGCGGAGCCTGTGGCACAAAAGGGCGCACAGGCGTTAGAGCGGGGAATTGCGATTCTGCAATATCTGGAAAAAAGTGGGGGAAGTTCGTCGGTTAGCGATATTTCTCTCAATCTGGATTTGCCGCTCTCCACGACCTTTCGCTTGCTGAAGGTTTTACAGGCAGCGGATTTTGTCTATCAGGACAGTCAGTTAGGCTGGTGGCATATAGGATTAGGTGTCTTTAACGTCGGTGCGGCGTACATCCATAACCGCGATGTCCTCTCCGTCGCCGGGCCGTTTATGCGCCGCCTGATGTTACTTTCCGGCGAAACGGTCAATGTCGCGATTCGTAACGGCAATGAAGCAGTATTAATTGGTCAGTTAGAATGTAAATCGATGGTCAGGATGTGTGCGCCGCTGGGCAGTCGTCTGCCGTTGCATGCTTCCGGTGCGGGCAAAGCGCTACTTTATCCGCTGGCGGAAGAGGAGTTGATGAGCATCATCTTGCAAACCGGTTTGCAGCAGTTTACGCCAACTACGCTTGTGGATATGCCCACCTTGCTGAAGGACCTGGAACAAGCGCGTGAACTGGGCTATACCGTAGATAAAGAAGAGCATGTTGTAGGTCTGAATTGCATAGCTTCAGCAATTTACGATGATGTAGGTAGCGTTGTTGCCGCTATCTCCATCTCCGGGCCTTCATCAAGACTGACAGAAGATCGTTTTGTCAGTCAGGGTGAGCTGGTCAGAGACACCGCCCGCGATATCAGCACGGCGTTGGGACTGAAAGCACATCCATAGTGTCTGTCGCATCCCGCTCTGCGGAGCGGGTTTTTTTGACAAAATTTGAAAGTTGGAAAATTTTTCCAATTAATAGAGGTAGGAATAAAATGGCAAAAATGAGAGCCGTTGACGCGGCAATGTATGTGCTGGAGAAAGAAGGTATCACCACCGCCTTCGGCGTTCCGGGAGCTGCAATCAATCCGTTCTACTCAGCGATGCGTAAGCACGGCGGTATTCGCCACATTCTGGCGCGTCATGTGGAAGGTGCTTCGCACATGGCGGAAGGTTATACCCGCGCAACGGCAGGGAATATCGGCGTATGTCTGGGGACTTCCGGTCCTGCGGGCACGGACATGATCACCGCGCTCTATTCCGCTTCTGCTGATTCCATTCCTATTTTGTGCATCACTGGTCAGGCACCGCGTGCTCGTCTGCATAAAGAAGATTTCCAGGCCGTAGATATCGAAGCTATCGCTAAACCGGTCAGCAAAATGGCGGTTACAGTACGTGAAGCGGCACTGGTGCCTCGTGTGTTGCAACAGGCATTTCACCTGATGCGTTCTGGTCGTCCGGGTCCGGTACTGGTGGATTTACCGTTCGACGTTCAGGTGGCGGAAATCGAGTTTGATCCTGACATGTACGAACCGTTGCCGGTCTACAAACCAGCGGCCAGCCGTATGCAGATCGAAAAAGCGGTCGAAATGTTAATCCAGGCTGAACGTCCGGTGATTGTTGCCGGGGGCGGGGTCATCAATGCTGACGCAGCTGCACTGTTACAACAGTTTGCTGAACTGACCAGCGTTCCGGTAATCCCAACGCTAATGGGCTGGGGCTGTATTCCGGATGACCACGAACTGATGGCCGGGATGGTGGGTCTGCAAACCGCGCATCGTTACGGTAATGCAACGCTGCTGGCGTCCGATATGGTGTTTGGTATCGGTAACCGTTTCGCCAACCGTCATACCGGTTCGGTAGAGAAATACACCGAAGGGCGCAAAATCGTCCATATCGATATTGAGCCGACGCAAATTGGCCGCGTGCTGTGCCCGGATCTGGGGATTGTCTCTGATGCTAAAGCTGCCCTGACTTTACTGGTTGAAGTGGCGCAGGAGATGCAAAAAGCGGGTCGTCTGCCGTGTCGTAAAGAATGGGTCGCCGACTGCCAGCAGCGCAAACGCACTTTGCTGCGCAAAACCCACTTCGACAACGTGCCGGTGAAACCGCAGCGCGTGTATGAAGAGATGAACAAAGCCTTTGGTCGCGATGTTTGTTATGTCACCACCATTGGTCTGTCACAAATCGCTGCGGCACAAATGCTGCATGTCTTTAAAGACCGCCACTGGATCAACTGTGGGCAGGCAGGCCCGTTGGGCTGGACCATTCCGGCGGCGCTGGGCGTGTGTGCCGCTGATCCAGAGCGCAATGTGGTGGCGATTTCCGGTGACTTCGACTTCCAGTTCCTGATTGAAGAATTAGCCGTTGGCGCGCAGTTCAACATTCCGTACATCCATGTGCTGGTGAATAACGCCTATCTGGGTCTGATTCGTCAGTCGCAACGCGCGTTTGATATGGATTACTGCGTACAGCTCGCGTTCGAAAATATTAACTCCAGCGAAGTGAACGGTTACGGCGTCGACCACGTAAAAGTAGCGGAAGGTTTAGGTTGTAAAGCGATTCGGGTCTTCAAACCGGAAGATATTGCACCGGCCTTTGAACAGGCGAAAGCCTTAATGGCGCAATATCGGGTACCGGTAGTCGTGGAAGTTATTCTCGAGCGTGTGACCAATATTTCGATGGGCAGCGAACTGGATAACGTCATGGAATTTGAAGATATCGCCGATAACGCAGCGGACGCACCGACTGAAACCTGCTTCATGCACTATGAATAAGGGAGATAAATAATGTTACGTTTCTCTGCGAATTTATCGATGTTATTTGGTGAATATGATTTTCTCGCCCGTTTTGAGAAAGCAGCGCAGTGTGGTTTTCGCGGCGTTGAATTTATGTTTCCTTATGACTACGACATTGAAGAATTAAAACAGGTGCTGGCGAGTAATAAACTCGAACATACGCTGCACAATTTACCGGCGGGTGACTGGGCGGCGGGCGAGCGCGGTATTGCCTGTATTCCTGGCCGTGAAGAAGAGTTTCGGGATGGCGTTGCAGCAGCGATTCGTTATGCTCGTGCGCTGGGTAATAAAAAAATTAACTGTCTGGTCGGTAAAACGCCGGCTGGTTTCAGCAGTGAACAGATTCACGCAACGCTTGTAGAAAACCTGCGTTATGCCGCGAATATGCTGATGAAAGAAGATATTTTATTACTGATTGAACCTATCAACCATTTTGATATTCCTGGTTTCCATCTCACCGGAACTCGGCAGGCGCTGAAATTGATTGATGATGTTGGTTGCTGCAATTTGAAAATTCAGTATGACATTTATCATATGCAGCGGATGGAAGGTGAATTAACCAACACTATGACTCAATGGGCCGATAAAATTGGTCACCTGCAAATTGCCGATAATCCGCATCGCGGCGAACCGGGGACCGGAGAAATTAATTACGAATATCTCTTTAAGGTAATTGAAAATTCGGATTACAACGGTTGGGTTGGCTGTGAATATAAACCCCAAACCACCACGGAAGCCGGTTTACGCTGGATGGATCCGTACCGTTAAAACGTAACGCTGTTCAGGCAATGCTTTTTTAGGCCGCTAAGTTGGCAGGGGATCGTGTTGTCTGAATTCAGGAAAAGCGAAATTTAAAAGAGGTTAATTATGAAACTGGGATTTATTGGCTTAGGCATTATGGGTACACCGATGGCCATTAATCTGGCGCGTGCCGGTCATCAACTGCATGTCACAACCATTGGTCCGGTTGCTGATGAATTACTGTCACTGGGTGCCGTCAGTGTTGAAACTGCGCGCCAGGTAACGGAAGCATCGGACATCATTTTTATTATGGTGCCGGATACGCCACAGGTTGAAGAAGTTCTGTTTGGTGAAAATGGTTGTACCAAAGCCTCGCTGAAGGGCAAAACCATTGTTGATATGAGCTCCATTTCCCCGATCGAAACTAAACGTTTCGCTCGTCAGGTGAATGAACTGGGTGGTGATTATCTCGATGCACCCGTCTCTGGCGGCGAAATCGGCGCGCGTGAAGGGACGTTGTCGATTATGGTTGGCGGTGACGAAGTGGTATTTGAACGTGTTAAACCGCTGTTTGAACTGCTCGGTAAAAATATCACCCTCGTAGGCGGTAACGGTGACGGCCAGACCTGCAAAGTAGCAAACCAGATTATCGTGGCGCTCAATATTGAAGCGGTTTCTGAAGCCCTGCTGTTTGCTTCAAAAGCCGGAGCGGATCCGGTACGGGTGCGGCAGGCGCTGATGGGCGGCTTTGCTTCCTCACGTATTCTGGAAGTTCACGGTGAGCGCATGATTAAACGCACCTTTAATCCAGGTTTTAAAATTGCGCTGCACCAGAAAGATCTCAACCTGGCACTGCAAAGTGCGAAAGCACTGGCGCTGAACCTGCCAAACACCGCGACCTGCCAGGAGTTATTTAATACCTGTGCGGCAAACGGTGGCAGCCAGTTGGATCACTCTGCGTTAGTGCAGGCGCTGGAATTAATGGCTAACCATAAACTGGCCTGATACCCGCAATAAAAATGGCCGATATCAGAAAATGAATCGGCCAGCAATATTAAAAAAAGAAAGCAGCCAAAGATGTTGCTTCAGTATTAAAAATAATATTTTTATTTTATTTGTTCCTCATAGCTAGATTAAAAAGACGTTATTCGATACGTGAAATTAAGAGGGATTTATGGAACATCAGAGAAAACTATTCCAGCAACGCGGCTATAGCGAAGATCTATTGCCGAAAACGCAAAGCCAGCGGACCTGGAAAACATTTAACTATTTTACCTTATGGATGGGTTCGGTTCATAACGTTCCCAATTATGTGATGGTCGGCGGCTTTTTTATTCTCGGCTTGTCTACCTTTAGTATTATGCTGGCAATTATCCTCAGCGCCTTTTTCATTGCCGCGGTAATGGTATTAAACGGTGCTGCGGGCAGTAAATACGGCGTACCATTTGCCATGATCCTGCGTGCTTCTTATGGCGTACGTGGTGCACTGTTTCCCGGATTATTAAGAGGCGGGATTGCTGCCATTATGTGGTTTGGCCTGCAATGTTACGCCGGATCGCTGGCCTGCTTGATCCTGATTGGCAAAATCTGGCCGGGATTTTTAACTCTCGGTGGTGATTTTACCCTGTTAGGGCTTTCTCTACCGGGCTTAATCACTTTCTTACTCTTCTGGCTGGTGAACGTCGGAATCGGTTTCGGTGGTGGCAAAGTTTTAAATAAATTCACCGCCATTCTTAACCCGTGTATCTATGTTGTCTTCGGCGGTATGGCGATTTGGGCGATTTCGCTGGTCGGGATCGGTCCAATCTTTGACTACATTCCGAGCGGTATTCAGAAAGCAGAAAACGGTGGCTTCCTGTTCCTGGTGGTGATTAACGCGGTAGTTGCGGTCTGGGCGGCACCGGCGGTGAGCGCATCCGACTTTACGCAAAACGCCCACTCGTTTCGTGAGCAAGCGCTGGGGCAAACGCTGGGTTTAGTTGTGGCCTATATTCTGTTTGCGGTCGCCGGGGTATGTATTATTGCCGGAGCCAGTATTCACTACGGCGCTGACACCTGGAACGTGCTGGATATTGTTCAGCGTTGGGATAGCCTGTTTGCCTCGTTCTTTGCGGTACTGGTTATTCTGATGACGACTATCTCCACTAACGCCACCGGTAATATTATTCCGGCTGGTTATCAGATTGCCGCTATTGCACCGACGAAACTGACCTATAAAAACGGCGTACTGATTGCCAGTATTATCAGCCTGCTGATCTGCCCGTGGAAATTAATGGAAAATCAGGACAGTATTTATCTGTTCCTCGATATTATCGGCGGAATGCTTGGTCCGGTCATTGGTGTCATGATGGCGCATTATTTTGTGGTGATGCGTGGGCAAATTAATCTTGATGAGCTGTACACCGCAGCAGGCGATTATAAATATTATGATAACGGCTTTAACCTCACCGCGTTCTCAGTAACTTTGGTCGCCGTTATTTTATCTCTCGGTGGTAAATTTATTCCGTTCATGGAGCCTTTATCACGCGTTTCATGGTTTGTCGGCGTTATTGTCGCCTTTGCGGCCTACGCCTTATTAAAGAAACGTACTGCAGCAGAAAAAACAGGAGAACAAAAAGTCACAGGTTAATTAATCCCGATATTGAACATTGAGTTAAAAAACCAATCTGTATTTTACAAGGAGTTTGTTATGTCTTTTGATTTAATCATTAAAAACGGCACCGTTATTTTAGAAAACGAAGCTCGCGTTGTAGATATCGCCGTTAAAGGCGGAAAAATTGCCGCTATCGGTCAGGATCTGGGCGATGCAAAAGAAGTTATGGATGCGTCTGGTCTGGTGGTTTCGCCAGGCATGGTTGATGCGCACACCCATATTTCTGAACCGGGTCGTAGCCACTGGGAAGGTTATGAAACGGGTACTCGCGCAGCGGCAAAAGGGGGTATCACCACCATGATCGAAATGCCGCTCAACCAGCTGCCTGCAACGGTTGACCGCGCATCGATTGAACTGAAATTTGATGCCGCTAAAGGCAAGCTGACTATCGATGCGGCGCAACTCGGTGGCCTGGTGTCTTACAACATCGACCGTCTGCATGAGCTGGATGAAGTGGGCGTTGTCGGCTTCAAATGCTTCGTTGCGACCTGTGGCGATCGCGGTATCGACAACGACTTCCGTGACGTCAATGACTGGCAGTTCTTCAAAGGTGCGCAGAAGCTGGGCGAACTGGGACAGCCGGTGCTGGTGCACAGCGAAAACGCGCTGATCTGTGACGAACTGGGCGAAGAAGCGAAACGTGAAGGTCGCGTAACCGCACATGACTATGTGGCTTCGCGTCCGGTGTTTACCGAAGTGGAAGCGATTCGCCGCGTACTGTACCTGGCGAAAGTTGCTGGTTGCCGTCTGCACGTTTGCCACATCAGCAGCCCGGAAGGTGTTGAGGAAGTGACTCGTGCACGTCAGGAAGGCCAGGATGTTACCTGTGAATCCTGCCCGCATTACTTTGTGCTGGATACCGATCAGTTCGAAGAAATTGGCACCCTGGCGAAGTGTTCACCGCCGATCCGCGATCTGGAAAACCAGAAAGGCATGTGGGAAAAACTGTTTAACGGTGAAATCGACTGCCTGGTTTCCGACCACTCTCCATGCCCGCCGGAAATGAAAGCCGGTAACATTATGAAAGCATGGGGCGGTATCGCCGGTCTGCAAAGCTGCATGGACGTGATGTTCGATGAAGCAGTACAGAAACGCGGTATGTCTCTGCCGATGTTCGGCAAATTAATGGCGACTAACGCAGCAGATATTTTCGGTCTGCAGCAAAAAGGCCGTATCGCCCCAGGAAAAGATGCCGACTTCGTCTTCATTCAGCCGAATAGCAGCTATGTTCTTACCAATGACGATCTGGAATATCGCCACAAAGTCAGCCCGTATGTTGGCCGTACCATTGGCGCGCGTATCACGAAAACCCTCTTACGTGGTGATGTGATTTACGACATCGAACAGGGCTTCCCTGTTGCGCCGAAAGGTCAATTTATCCTTAAACATCAGCAGTAATCTGGCCCCTGCAATGCCCGTCCTTGCGGCGGGCATTCTCCGGTTAAGGTGTGTTTATGTTCAATTTTGCAGTCAGCCGCGAAAGCCTGTTATCAGGATTTCAGTGGTTTTTCTTTATTTTTTGCAACACTGTTGTGGTTCCTCCTACGCTACTTTCTGCTTTTCAGTTGCCGCAAAGTAGCCTGCTTACGCTCACGCAATATGCTTTTCTTGCTACCGCACTGGCCTGCTTCGCTCAGGCGTTCTGCGGTCATCGTCGCGCTATTATGGAAGGTCCGGGCGGCCTGTGGTGGGGAACCATCCTTACTATCACCCTTGGCGAAGCATCGCGCGGGACCCCGATCAACGATATCGCTACCAGTCTGGCGGTGGGGATTGCGATTTCTGGCGTGCTGACGATGTTGATTGGTTTTAGCGGATTAGGTCATCGCCTGGCGCGGTTATTTACGCCGTCGGTGATGGTCTTGTTTATGTTGATGCTGGGCGCGCAGCTGACCACTATCTTTTTCAAAGGTATGCTCGGCCTGCCGTTTGGCATAGCCGACCCGAATTTTAAAATTCAGTTACCGCCGTTCGCGCTCTCGGTGGCGGTGATGTGCCTGGTACTGGCGATGATTATCTTCCTGCCGCAACGTTTTGCCCGTTATGGCCTGCTGGTCGGTACCATAACCGGCTGGTTGTTGTGGTACTTTTGCTTTCCTTCTTCGCACTCGCTTTCCGGTGAGTTGCACTGGCAGTGGTTCCCGCTTGGCAGTGGCGGTGCTTTGTTGCCGGGGATTATTCTGACGGCGGTGATTACAGGTCTGGTAAATATCAGCAATACCTACGGTGCGATTCGTGGCACGGATGTTTTTTATCCGCAACAGGGCGCGGGGAATACGCGTTATCGTCGCAGCTTTGTGGCGACCGGATTTATGACGCTGATAACCGTGCCGCTGGCGGTAATTCCATTTTCACCGTTTGTTTCATCCATTGGTTTATTAACCCAGACTGGCGATTACACGCGGCGTTCGTTTATTTATGGCAGCGTTATTTGCCTGCTGGTGGCACTGGTTCCGGCACTCACGCGACTGTTTTGCAGTATCCCCTTACCAGTGAGTAGCGCGGTCATGCTGGTTTCTTATCTGCCTTTACTCTTTTCCGCGCTGGTGTTTAGCCAGCAAATCACGTTTACCGCTCGCAATATTTATCGACTCGCATTGCCGTTATTTGTCGGCATATTTTTAATGGCATTACCGCCTGTGTATCTGCAAGACCTTCCATTAACGCTTCGTCCTCTGCTCAGTAACGGCTTACTGGTCGGAATTTTACTGGCTGTTCTTATGGATAATCTTATTCCGTGGGAACGCATCGAATAATTTGTTGAAAAAGGATTGATAATGAAAATTGTCATTGCACCAGACTCGTTTAAAGAGAGCTTAAGTGCAGAAAAATGTTGTCAGGCAATTAAAGCCGGGTTTTCGACCCTCTTTCCCGATGCGCACTATATCTGTTTGCCGATAGCGGATGGCGGCGAAGGGACGGTGGAGGCGATGGTCGCCGCGACGGGCGGCAAAATCGTGACACTTGAAGTCTGTGGACCGATGGGGGAAAAAGTGAATGCTTTTTATGGCCTTACCGGCGACGGGAAAACGGCGGTGATTGAGATGGCGGCGGCAAGTGGCCTGATGCTGGTCGCGCCTGAGAAGCGTAATCCGTTGCTGGCGTCAAGTTATGGCACTGGCGAGCTGATTCGTCATGCGCTGGATAACGGTATTCGCCATATTATTCTCGGCATTGGTGGTAGCGCGACGGTCGACGGCGGTATGGGCATGGCGCAGGCGCTTGGTGCGAGTTTCCTTGATGCCGACGGTCAGGCGCTGGCGGCTAACGGTGGCAATTTAGCTCGCGTGGCAAGTATTGAGATGGATGAATGCGATCCGCGTCTGGCGAACTGCCATATTGAAGTAGCGTGCGATGTAGATAATCCGTTGGTAGGGGCACGCGGCGCGGCGGCGGTGTTTGGCCCGCAAAAAGGGGCAACGCCAGAAATGGTCGAAGAGCTGGAACAGGGGCTGCAAAATTACGCCCGTGTTTTACAACAGCTAACTGAAATCAACGTCTGCCAGATGGCGGGCGGCGGTGCGGCGGGCGGTATGGGCATTGCGGCGGCGGTATTCCTCAATGCGGATATTAAACCGGGTATTGAGATTGTGTTGAATGCGGTCAATCTTGCGCAGGCGGTGCAGGGTGCAGCACTGGTGATCACCGGGGAAGGGCGCATCGACTCGCAAACGGCAGGTGGTAAAGCGCCGCTGGGTGTGGCATCGGTGGCGAAGCAGTTTAATGTCCCGGTGATTGGGATTGCTGGCGTATTGGGTGATGGCGTGGAAGTGGTGCACCAGTACGGCATTGACGCGGTATTCAGCATTTTGCCACGTCTGGCACCTTTAGCCGAAGTGCTCGCAAGCGGTGAAACCAATCTCTTCAACAGTGCGCGAAATATTGCCTGCGCCATTAAAATAGGTCAGGGAATTAAAAACTGACCCTTACCTTTAAAGCGGATGCGATTTATATCGCATCTTTTTTTACCTGAATTGACTACAAAAAAAGCCACGGTATAAACCGTGGCAAAATCCAACATAGCTAAAAATAATCAGGCGAGTGGTATGAGTTAAATCTCTACGTCGCGGTTGCAATCTTTCGAGTATATATAGCTGAACGCTTCACCACGCCCTACGCCATAACCAGCCTGTAAAGAATAAGCGCCCATAAAGATGTAATCGCCTTTTTTCACCGGGATCCAGTTATTGTCGAGGTTATAAACCCCCTGACCGGAAAGAATATAGGCACCGTGTTCCTGAACGTGTGTTTCGATATAACCGTGGCTGGCACCTGGCGCAAAAGAGAGGATATGCATGTTCATATCAAAACCTAACTCTTTGGGCAGAAAATCCAGCAGAATAACATCGTCCATGCCTTCATAATGAATGCGTTCCAGTTCGCTGGCATTGCCAGAAACCAGCCACGGCGCATGACCTTCTACCGGAACATAGCGACGCTTATATAAAAAGATTTGGCTGTCTTCGGCCTGGGCGTTAACAAACGTCATTAAGGAGCCTGGCGGGCAATAAAGATAGCCACCTTCGCTTAAGGTAAATGTTTTCTCTTCAGCTTTGGCAGTGATATTTCCAGAGATCACATACAGGAACGTTTCAATTCCTTCACCACCGAAGCCCTGTTGGTTACCGCCGTTTTGATGCAGTGTGACCAGATAATCAACAAAAGAGGCCCCCAGCTTTGGCGTGGAGAGGATTGTCGCGTCACAATTTTCAAAGCCCGGAATAATATTTTTTACCAGACCGTCCGGGGTTAACAGTGCGAAATTACCGTGTTTCACAATCGCACGGTTAGCCAGTAAATCATCGCGGTAACCGGTGACGTTATTTAAATATCCCATTTATAACTCCTTATTTCTGCCAGGCAAGTTGATAAAGCATGAGTGCCAACGTTTTGCCCCCTTCGGCAAGGTCGGTAATATTGGTGCGTTCCGCCGGGTTATGGCTGATTCCATTGATGCTGGGAATGAAAATCATGCAGGTCGGCACGCGAGGCGCGAAAATTTGTGCGTCGTGCCCGGCACCACTGTGCATTACCCGGTAATTCAGTTTTTCGCTTTCACACAATTCTGTCAGGGTGGCGACAAGCTCCTTGTTCATCGGCACGGGTTCTTCGTCCATCCATAAATCGATATCAATACCAATGTCCATTTCATCGCAAATCGCCCGCATGTCGTTTTCTAACTGTTGGGTAAAATCGCGCAACACGGCAGTGTCGGTATGACGACAATCAATAGTGAACGTGGTTTTACCCGGCACTACATTCACCGTATTCGGGCGCGGCTCCACCTTGCCAAAGGTCAGCACCAGCGGATCGCCCATCTTTTTCGCTTTCTCAACTGACTGATGGCAAATGCGACTGAAAGCGTAAACCGTATCACGACGATAACCCATCGGCGTTGTGCCTGCATGGTTTGATTCGCCGTTCAGCGTCACCGTATAGCGACGTTGCCCGACAATTGCATTCACCACGCCAATTGACTGACCATTACTTTCCAGCACACAACCCTGTTCGATATGCAGTTCGACAAAGGCTTTAATATCCTGACGCGGAGTTAGTGGGGCGTTCGGCAGAGTAAATCCGCAAGCCTTCATTGCATCGACAAAACTATTTCCTTTGGCATCACAGATATTCCGCACGTCGTCAGGATTCGCCAGCCCAAAGATATTTTTACTGCCCCAGAAGACATACGGGAAGCGGCTGCCTTCTTCTTCCGCCATTGCCACCACTTCGACCGTTCGCAGCGGCGCGCCGTATTGCGTTTTCAGCCAGTCAATCGCCAGCCACGCCGCCAGTGCGCCGAATTGTCCGTCGAGGTTACCGCCGTTAACCACGGTATCAATATGCGAACCGCTCAGAATCACTTCCTGAGGGTATTCGCTGCCGTTCAGGCGGCCGTATAAATTCCCCACTTCATCGAAACGTGTTTCCAGCCCACTTGCTGCCATTCTTTTTTTAAATTGCTGCTGGGTTTCCAGCCACTCCGGCGAATAAAGTAAACGGGTCATTCCACCCGTTGGGTCAGCACCAAAAGAGGAAAGCCAGGGCAGCGTTTCTTCTATGGCTTGACGGAAATGTGTAATCATAAGAAAGTCCTGTCTCAACAATTATTGCGCAAAGGGATTTTTCGTTTCGTATGACGTGTTATAAAGCGCGTCGGAAATTAAATACTGGTAAATATCATCAACAATTTCGATGCCTTCGACGGCGGCTTTGCGTTGTTTAATATCCTGATCCTGTCCGGGATAATAAACCTGGTTAAAACCGGGCGCGGGGGTTATGGCATTTAATTCGCGCATGGTCTGGCTAAGATGTTGACGGAATAATTCGCTGGAGGAGAAAAAATTCGGGTTAATAACTACATGTAATTGCCCTAAATTACGCCCGGCGTGTAAATCGTCATACATCGAACTAACCTGTCGCCCGAACGGTAAGCCGAGTAAGACGCCTGAGAGGACGTCAATCATCATCATCAGGCCATACCCTTTCGGCCCAGCGGCGGGGAGCAGAGCGTTAACTGCAAATGGATCGGTTGTTGGTGCACCGTTTTTATCGACCGCCCAGGTATTCGGGATAGACATATTGCGCGAGCGGGCGTCGAGCACTTTTCCCCATGCCTGTACGGTAGTCGCCATATCAAAAGTAAGAATCTCGTCGCCTTCTCCCGGCGCGGCAAAGGCCAGTGGGTTAGTGCCGTAGTAAATTTCCGCGCCGCCAAACGGCACCACCATTGGATCGGACTGGCACATCGAAATGCCAATCAATCCGGCGCGGGCTGCCTGCTGCACAAAATAAGAGATTGCGCCGCTGTGACCCATCCGGCTGATACCGACCACCGCAACGCCATTTTGCTGGGCAGTTTTGATGGCATGTTCCATACCCATTTTTGCCGCGACCTGTCCGGCGGCATTGTCAGCATGTAAAATTGCCGAGCACGGTCCGGTTTCTTCAAGACGAAACTCTGGTTCGCGGTTGGTGCCGCCTTTTGATATGCGCTCTGCGTAGTATTCAACGCGCACCGCGCCATGAGAGTGGATCCCTCTGGCATCGGCGTAAACCAATACTTCAGCCACGGTTGCAGCGTGCTCACGTTTTAACCCAGCCTGGCAGAGTTTATTCTCGATTAGCTGGTGGAGTGTTTCCCGACTGATTTTCATCTGTCTTCCTTTTTAACGACGGTGTGAAGCATGACTGCAATTAACATACAGGGAAAATATCTGGATTATGTGATCCAGACAGGCAAAAAAATATAGTTAGAATTTATTTGATAATCCTCGTGTTTTTAACCTGATTATTTAAAATAACCACGCTTGTTAAAAAATAACGTGTAATAGTCTGGCGGTTATTTGAATTCTTTTGCTAATAATCTCCGTGTGATATTCATCACCTTATTTGTCACCATCCATCGATACCGTAATCGCCACATTAACACTGCTCGTGCAATTGCCATGGGTGCAATTTTTAAGGAGTTGTTATGATCCACGCCTTTATTAAAAAAGGGTGTTTTCAGGATTCGGTCAGTTTAATGATTATTTCACGAAAACTCAGCGAATCAGAAAATGTTGATGATGTTTCCGTAATGATGGGTACGCCCGCCAATAAAGCGTTATTAGATACCACAGGTTTCTGGCATGACGATTTTAATAACGCCACGCCGAACGATATTTGTGTGGCAATTCGTAGCGAAGCGGCGGATGCGGGGATCGCGCAGGCGATTATGCAGCAGCTTGAAGAGGCGCTAAAGCAACTGGCGCAGGGAACGGGCAGCAGCCAGGCGTTGACGCTGGTGCGTCGCTGGGACAGTGCCTGTCAGAAATTACCCGATGCCAATCTGGCGCTGATTTCAGTGGCTGGCGAGTATGCGGCGGAGCTGGCGAATCAGGCGCTGGATCGCAACCTCAACGTGATGATGTTCTCCGATAACGTCACGCTGGAAGATGAAATCCAACTTAAAACCCGCGCGCGGGAAAAAGGCTTGCTGGTGATGGGGCCGGACTGCGGTACATCGATGATTGCCGCCACGCCGCTGGCTTTTGCTAACGTGATGCCGGAAGGCAACATTGGCGTCATTGGCGCTTCCGGTACCGGGATTCAGGAGCTGTGTTCGCAGATTGCACTGGCAGGTGAGGGAATTACTCACGCGATTGGTCTTGGCGGGCGCGACCTCAGCCATGAAGTGGGCGGCATCAGTGCGCTAACGGCGCTGGAAATGCTCAGTGTAGACGAGAAAAGCGAAGTGCTGGCGTTTGTTTCAAAACCGCCTGCCGAAGCTGTACGTCTGAAAATTGTTAATGCCATGAAAGCAACCGGCAAACCAACGGTGGCGCTGTTTTTAGGTTATATCCCGGCGGTGGCCCGCGACGAAAATGTCTGGTTTGCCTCCTCGCTGGATGAGGCCGCGCGTCTGGCTTGCCTGCTTTCACGCGTCACTGCGCGACGTAACGCGATAGCGCCTGTCAGCAGCGGATTTATTTGCGGTTTGTATACCGGCGGTACGCTGGCTGCTGAAGCGGCGGGATTACTTGCCGGACACCTTGGCGTGGAAGCCGACGATACCCATCAACATGGCATGATGCTGGACGCCGACGGACATCAGATCCTCGACCTGGGCGATGATTTTTACACCGTCGGGCGTCCCCATCCGATGATCGACCCGACCTTACGCAACCTGTTAATTGCCGATCTCGGCGCTAAACCGCAAGTGCGCGTGTTGCTGCTTGATGTGGTGATTGGCTTCGGTGCGACCGCCGATCCTGCCGCCTCGCTGGTAAGCGCCTGGCAAAAAGCCTGTGCCGTGCGATCAGACAATCAACCACTGTATGCCATTGCCACGGTGACAGGCACTGAACGTGACCCGCAATGCCGCTCGCAGCAAATCGCCACGCTGGAAGATGCAGGGATCGCGGTAGTGAGTTCGCTGCCAGAAGCCACTTTGCTGGCGGCGGCGTTAATTCATCCGCTCTCGCCTGCCACACAGCAACACACACCGTCATTACTGGAAAACGTCGCCGTGATTAACATCGGATTACGCAGCTTTGCGCTGGAACTACAAAGCGCCAGCAAACCGGTTGTGCATTACCAATGGTCACCAGTCGCCGGCGGCAATAAAAAACTGGCTCGTTTATTAGAACGTTTGCAATAAGGGGTTCCCATGTTTACATCAGTGGCGCAAGCCAATGCTGCGGTTATCGAACAAATTCGTCGCGCTCGTCCACACTGGCTGGATGTGCAACCGGCTTCTTCACTTATCAGCGAACTACACCCGGGCAAAACACTGCTTCACGCCGGGCCGCCAATGCGCTGGCAGGAGATGACCGGCCCCATGAAAGGGGCGTGCGTGGGCGCATGTCTGTTCGAAGGTTGGGCGAAAGATGAAGCGCAGGCGCTGGCGATGCTGGAGCAGGGGGAAGTGAACTTCATTCCTTGTCACCATGTGAATGCCGTCGGGCCAATGGGTGGCATTACTTCTGCCAGTATGCCGATGCTGGTGGTCGAGAACGTGACCGACGGCAACCGGGCGTACTGCAACCTCAACGAAGGTATCGGTAAAGTGATGCGTTTTGGCGCTTACGGCGAAGATGTCCTGACTCGCCATCGCTGGATGCGCGATGTGTTAATGCCAGTATTAAGCGCGGCGCTGGGGCGCATGGAGCGCGGTATCGATCTCACCGCGATGATGGCACAGGGCATTACGATGGGCGATGAGTTCCATCAGCGCAACATTGCATCCTCAGCACTGTTGATGCGCGCGCTGGCACCGCAAATTGCCCGCCTCGATCACAATAAACAGCACATCGCGGAAGTAATGGATTTCCTCAGCGTGACCGATCAGTTCTTCCTCAACCTCGCGATGGCCTATTGCAAGGCGGCGATGGATGCAGGCGCGATGATCCGCGCGGGCAGCATCGTCACGGCTATGACCCGCAACGGCAATATGTTCGGGATTCGGGTAAGTGGGCTGGGCGAGCGCTGGTTTACTGCGCCAGTTAACACTCCGCAAGGTCTGTTTTTCACCGGCTTCTCGCAGGAGCAGGCGAACCCGGATATGGGCGATAGCGCGATTACCGAAACCTTTGGTATCGGTGGTGCGGCAATGATCGCCGCCCCTGGCGTAACACGCTTTGTCGGTGCGGGTGGTATGGAAGCAGCCAGAGCAGTATCTGAAGAGATGGCAGAAATCTTCCTTGAGCGCAATATGCAGTTGCAGATCCCTGGCTGGGATTTCCAGGGCGCGTGTCTGGGGCTGGATATTCGTCGCGTGGTAGAAACCGGCATTACACCACTCATCAATACGGGTATCGCCCATAAAGAGGCGGGGATCGGGCAGATTGGTGCAGGCACTGTGCGGGCACCGCTGGCGTGCTTTGAACAGGCGCTGGAAGCTCTGGCTGAAAGCATGGGGATTGGTTGAGGAACGCGCAATGACGATCATCCTTCCTCTGCTTGCCAGCCGTAGCGCACCGAATTATCGCCAGTCCTGGCGGTTAGCGGGCGTGTGGCGGCGGGCGATTAACCTGATGACGGAAAGCGGTGAATTGTTAACGCTGCATCGTCAGGGTAGTGGTTTCGGTCCCGGAGGATGGGTGCTTCGCCGCGCACAATTCGATGCGTTATGCGGTGGATTATGCGGCAATGAACGACCACAGGTTGTGGCTCAAGGGATTCGCCTCGGGCGTTTCACGGTTAAACAGCCACAGCGTTATTGTTTGCTGCGTATTACGCCGCCTGCGCATCCTCAACCGCTTGCAGCGGCATGGATGCAACGCGCGGAGGAAACCGGGCTTTTCGGGCCGCTGGCGTTGGCGGCAGGCGATCCGCTGCCTGCTGAATTACGCCAGTTTCGCCACTGTTTTCAGGCCGCGCTCAATGGCGTTAAGACCGACTGGCGGCACTGGCTGGGTAAAGGCCCCGGATTAACGCCGAGTCATGATGACACGTTGAGCGGAATGCTGCTGGCAGCCTGGTATTATGGCGCTTTAGATGCGCGCTCCGGTCGCCCGTTTTTTGCCTGTTCCGACAATCTTCAACTCGTTACCACGGCGGTGAGCGTTAATTATTTACGTTATGCCGCGCAAGGATATTTCGCCTCGCCACTCCTGCACTTTGTTCATGCTCTGAGTTGCCCGAAACGTACCGCTGTGGCGATTGATTCGCTGCTGGCGCTGGGGCATACGTCAGGGGCAGATACGCTGCTGGGGTTCTGGCTTGGTCAACAATTATTACAAGGAACACCATGAAAACACTGGTTGTAGCTCTTGGGGGCAATGCCTTACTCCAGCGCGGTGAGGCGCTGACGGCAGAAAATCAATATCGCAATATTGCCAGTGCTGTACCCGCACTGGCGCGCCTGGCCCGTTCTTATCGGCTGGCGATTGTTCACGGCAACGGGCCACAGGTGGGGCTGCTGGCGTTACAGAATCTGGCGTGGAAAGAGGTAGAACCGTATCCGCTGGATGTGCTGGTGGCGGAAAGCCAGGGGATGATTGGCTATATGCTGGCGCAGAGCTTGAGCGCACAGCCGCAGATGCCGCCTGTCACGACGGTGCTGACGCGCATTGAAGTTTCGCCTGATGATCCGGCGTTTTTGCAGCCAGAGAAGTTTATCGGCCCGGTTTATCAGCCAGAAGAACAAGAGGCACTGGAAACGACTTACGGCTGGCAAATGAAGCGTGATGGCAAATATTTACGCCGGGTGGTGGCATCTCCGCAACCGCGTAAAATTCTCGACAGTGAAGCCATCGAGTTGTTGCTCAAAGAGGGGCATGTGGTGATTTGCAGTGGCGGCGGCGGTGTTCCGGTGACGGATGACGGAGCAGGGAGTGAAGCTGTGATTGATAAAGATCTCGCCGCGGCGTTGCTTGCCGAGCAGATTAATGCCGATGGACTGGTGATCCTCACCGATGCTGACGCGGTATATGAAAACTGGGGAACGCCGCAGCAACGTGCCATTCGCCATGCCACACCGGATGAGTTAGCGCCATTTGCCAAAGCCGATGGGGCGATGGGACCGAAGGTAACGGCGGTGAGTGGCTATGTCAGAAGCCGTGGTAAACCTGCGTGGATTGGGGCGTTATCGCGGATTGAAGAGACGCTGGCGGGCGAAGCGGGGACCTGTATTTCGCTGTCGTGATGGGAGCATCCAGCATATGGCGCACCATGCCTGATGCGACGCTTGACGCGTCTTATCAGGCCTACAATGGGTACCGGATTGGTAGTCGGATAAGGCGTTCACGCCGCATCCGGTAATCGGCGCACCATGCCTGATGCGACGCTTGACGCGTCTTATCAGGCCTACAATGGGTA